>JABLTO010122023.1_pt1 | contig 15561 bp, 14 predicted proteins | sample 7160091 | NCBI WGS metagenome assembly JABLTO01 (sample SAMN14651225, study PRJNA627086) | human gut metagenome | isolation source: feces | host: Homo sapiens
GAATCCGAATCCCGAAAAGGCTCTGGAAAGGCTGCTTTCGCGTACAGATTTGTCAATTGTAATGAAATATCTGTGATTAATCAGCGGTTCCCTAACTCGTTTTTTCTAATAATATATCAATTTTCCCCGTTCATCGAATCGCGTTGCAAATCTATAAATACTTCTTAAACACCCGTTTATATTTCATTGTTGTTTCCATTAACCAATCAAATTGATTGATCCACACTTCCTTATTTTCAAAATCAACATGATAGGCCAGCAAAATACGACTCGCTTTCTTTTCGGGAAGTTCACGCCAATCAAGAGGACTATCCATTTCCTTTTCTATGGCGTCCTTCTTCGCATAAAGCGAATGAAATAGTTCTTTGTCGTCGTTGATATACAGTTCAACCACCAGATTGTTATCCTTTTTAACCAGGTTCATTGCGATATGACATCCGGAAGAACCGATACTTAAATCCATCCAATGTCCGGTTGTCGCTTTCCTTTTATTGAATGCTCTCGCAAACTGAGCATTGGAAAACGCGTATTCATTAAATGCCGTCCAATACGCAAGTCGAAATTGTTCTCTGGGTTTCAGGGCGTCGTTTTTCTTCACGATTTTTGCCCAATCGTTAGGCTTTTCGATAACCTCAAATTTGACGGCAGGCTTAGAGTTTTCGATGCGATAGAGATGAATTTCACACAGGAAAAAACCAACTTCATCATCGGTATGATTATTCAGCCACTCAATCGCTGCGCGGTGCTCTTCGCGTGCGTGCTTCACAACCCATATAACCGTATCCGCTTCTTTGCCAGAAGCATATGTAATCAACTTACCAAGGTGATCGTGGTTGGTATCTTCGAGTTGATTTTCAATGATTATCTTTCTCCCCGTACCCACCTCGGTTGCCATAATATCGACGCTAAAATCTCCGACAGCAGATTCCGTTTCGTCCACAGCTATTTCCATGCCGATTGCGTCGCCAAGAATTGCGATATTCTCGTCTTCGGCGAGCCATGGCGTAAAGTCCAACGCCTCATGCGGCCATGCGTTTCTCAAGTCTCTGATTTCCTCGAGCCTTCCAAGATTTGTCATGCTCCTTTTCGCTCCCTGTCTTTCCGCATTTCGCTGAGTTCTTCAATCGTATACACGCCAATCGGCTTACTATGCAGCATCATATGGCAATTCGGACATACCGGAACGAGGTCGTTGACGGGATCGACCACATAATTCTCCCCAATTTCACTGATTGGTTTCTTATGGTGAACCTCGATTTTTCCCGAAAATTCTTCGCCAAATGCGATTCCAAAATCAAAGCCGCATACCGCGCAGGCAGAGCCATGAACGGCAATGCATCGGGCGCGAGCCTTCGGATTACGCTCATAGCGATTCGTCAGGATTTGCTTCTGCGCGCCTTCGATATAAAATTCCTCCGGAAAATCCGTATTGTGAACCAGCTCCTGCTCGTTATTCGGAAATGGGCGTATTTTTCGCGCAGCATCCTTTTTCCACGCGGTCAGCTCCGTTTCAAAGTAGCTGAGTTCAAATTCAAAAACCTGATTCAGCTCCTCGATGATCTGGTTGATATTCGCATGGTCGCCGCTCAAATTCCAACGCGCCAACTGGTAATTATCCTTCTGATATGCAGCACCGCAAGCCTCAGCCAGCCGCTGCATCCGCGCCCGTTCGCGCTGATTGAGCCCCGCCGGACAGGCAAGGCAGGAAAGCGTCGTGTCTCTTGCCTCGTTTCGAATTTCGTACATCGCGGCTCTGCCGTTTTTCCAATGCCCGCTTTGCGCGCCGGGCAATGCGAACAGAGAATCCAGCGTTTGCGTGCTGAATCGAATGATTCGATGGGTGGAATCAAAGCCGCGCTGATACACAAAAGTTTCGGATTGTTCAGCTTTTTGCGCGCACCAGTCCGAGAGCAGGCTGCCCTGTAAGCGCAATTCGATTTCATTCTTCATTGGCTTCACTTCCCATCAAACGCCGCGACTGCGCCGTAAGGCTCTTTGACGCTCAGATTTTTCGGATTTCCCAAAATCACCCACAGATTGCGATAGGTCTTTGGGCGCGGAATTTCCCGCTCGCCATAACCATCGGTGAAATAGATGAGCAACGCATCCCGAAAATAGCGATCCCTGTTGACATACTCAATCACCGGCGTGAAGGCCGTTCCGCCGCGCCCAACGACATTCTTTTTGATATCCGCCTGCGTTTTTACCTGATAGACTCGCTGCACCTCGCTGTCACATTCAATCACCGTAAGAGAATGTTTACGCCCGGCAATGATCGCAACGATTTCATTCAGGATAAAGGCCACGTCCCTGTCGCTGACCGAGCCGGACGTATCGACGGCGACGACGATTTTCAACACCTTGTCATCCTGCCGACCGGATAAGTCAAACCGTTCAGGCTGTCGGCGATTCAGGCGTGTGCGCGTTTTGCGCTTGCCCGCAGCGATGGTGCCGACATATTTTTTCAAAATGGCCTGCCAACAGAGCTGAGGCGGTTTATTCAGCATTTGCACCTGTTGCCAGAAGGAGGCGGGCATCTGCCCGCGCACCTCGTCATTCATAAGCAATGCGGCGGCATTGACCAGCTCCCGCGTGGCGGCTGTTACCGCTTCCGCGTCCTCGCCTGCGTTGTTCCATTCGTGATCGGTGGGTTCACCGCAGGTTTCGGCAGTTACGACGTTTCCATCGGGTTCCTGTTCGCCCTCTCCCGCATTCCCGGCGGCAAACAGCATCCGTTGGGGCTGCTGTGCGCGTTCGGGCAGAGGTTTATTCTGAATCAGTTGGAAATAATACAGATAGCTTTCCAGCGGACACACGGTGCGCAGCTTAAACATCTTTTTCAGCGCGATCGAGGAAATATGTCCTTCCGGCGCGGAAAGAAAGCCGCGGTGTTCATCCTGCATTTCCTTGAGAAGTCGGTCGTTGACGGAAGCGTCCGCCGCCAGATTAAAGTGCTCGAAAACGTCCGGGTTGCATTCGGGATTGGACTTGAGCATCTCCGCCGGATGATTGAGCACGATATGGTCGATCTCATGGCAAACGATAAACAGGATTTCTTTTAGCGTGAATTTGCACAGGAGCAGCGGGTTTGTATGAAACACCGGCGGGAACCGATTCAGCAGAATGCCCGCGATGCTGCGGCTGGAGCAATCCACATCATACGTCAGATTCATCAGAAAATAGCCGTAATAGCTATCCCGCTCGGAAATGAGAAACAGCTTCATCAGCTCCAGCAGTTGGATGCAGTCGGCTTCAATTTCATTCAGTATCGCGGTATGGCGTTTGCCCTGCTCGACGGCGGCAATATTCAGTTTGATATTCGTCAATAGCTGAGCGATATCCGTTTGCATGGCGAACCGCGTTCCTTTCTATCCAAAATACTGCTGCATCAGCGATTTTTTCAGCGTTTCCAGCTTTTCTAGGCTCTGTTTCACGGCCAATTTTGATTTGTCGACTTCGGCGACGAAGGCGGTAAATTCCTTCTGCAACGCCAGTGGCGGAACAATGAGCCTCAGTGATCGAATTGAATCAAAGTTTAGTCCGGCTTTGACTGCGCTCATGTTCTTCGCTTCAAATTGACGTTTGCCCGCTTCGCTTTCCATGAAGAAGGCTGCATAAAGCGGGTCGAGGGCTAACCGATCTAACCGAATGCACGTGAGATGCTGGTTATTATAAGCTCCATGCTCGGCGATTTCCTTTGTCACAACGCCTGTACGCCCTAAATCTGCGGTGATACTTATGAGCAAATCACCTTCCCGCAACCGAGTTCTTTCAGCTTCAGCGTTTTTCGGAGGATTGATGCACTGAACATCATCCACACTAATTCGGCAGTCTTTCACATTCTTGATTGTGATGAACCATTCGCCCTTATCGGTATAGTATTGTGCCCAGCCACGCGAACCAGATGTCAGGAACAAAATATGATCTGAAAGCTGATGAATTGGATAGCCCTTTGAATTAGTGACTGGATCCCCAAATATCTCCACAAATCGGGATTTGACAAGCTCATCCAATTTTTGGATTTGTTTCTGATAGGAACGGGTTACTGCTGTAATCTTATCTAAAAGTATTACAATACTCTCCTGCTCGTATAATGCAGGAATCCTTAGATCAATATTGGATACTTCATTTAGATATATTCCCTTCTGGGCGACACCTTTTGCGCTATTCTCAATATATGTCCGTTTTCCTTGCAGGGCATACATCAAATATCTTGAGTTGCAAACGTCATCTTTTGGTTTTAGCACCGCAACACTCCGTTGCAAAGTAAATCGCGGCATCTTCTCATCTACAACCGCCGCACGTCCAACTGTACCAACAATCGTAAGCAGGACATTCCCCGCGATGACCTTTGTTCGCCTATCTTCTTGTTCAAAATCAGATTGAGCCAAATATCTCGGATTATCAAATGTGATCTCATCATCGAAAATATTTTTCGAACTCAACATTAAATAATCGCTCATTTCAATCCCCTGCGGCGGATTATGACTCCCATCAGCGATTCCGACACATATATCTCTAACCCTCATCTTTTTATCTCCATGACTCCAAATTCCCAGCGGTACAAATTATTTTCCCTCAATCGCCCTGCGCGTCTGATCCGACAGATCAAGCATCTGAATCAGCTCTTTTTCAAACACGTCAAAAAGAAGCTCAATCAGATTATTGCCGTCGTCCGTTGTGGTTGCCGTCAGATTTTGCGCGAACAGGAGGCGCGTCGATGCATCCATGCGCTTAACCATTTGCGTCAGTTGCTGCTTGACGATGGCGAAGCGCTCTTTATCCAGCATGATGAATTCAATGTTTTCTTTCAGGTAATCCAGCATCAGGTTGCAGGTTTGCACCTTCTTGGCGGCGGAGAGCGCCTCCAACGCATCGCCGGTGGCGGTAAGCCGAGCGTCGTCCGCAAGGATTTCTTCCGGCGTCAGCGCCCGCGCCTTAGAAACGATGCTGGCGAAGAACATGGTCGCCACCGATGCGCCCAGCTTGGCGGACACAAGGTTCTTCATGTCCTTTTCGACAATCTTGGGGTCGTTCTCCTTGTCGGTGAAGAAAGCGCGCAGCATCGGTTCGGAGGATAAAAGCGTGTCCACCATGTCCCATCCGCGGGGCGACGGCTCCGGCTTTTCCTCGTCGTCCAAATCCTTCGCGTTGGAGGACAGGCATTTCGGGTTATCCTTGATGAAGGTCAAAATGCGCGGGTCAACGCCCGTTTCCTTGCCGTAATTCAACCATTCGCGGGTATTGTCTCCCACCTTGATTTTGAGGAAGCGATCCAGTTGCGCGGGGTCCATTTCATTGGTAGCGTAAACGCTGTTTTGCGTGCTGGGGTTCATCGCGCCCACAAAAAACACCCACCACGGGAATGTGTAACCGTTGACACTGCGAGTGAGCAGAATGTTCATCAGCTCTTTGTAAACGCTGTTTTCCGTGCGGTTGATTTCGTCGATAAACAGGATCACGGGGCGAACCGCTCCGTTTCGCATCGCGTCAATCTTTTTCTCGGGCGAAAGATCGTTCTGCGCATAGCGATTTTCATCGCCGCTCAGCGTCTCGTCGGCAGCGGCTTTGCCAGACAGCTCGAACAGCCGCTTTTCTTCCGCCTGAATACGCTCCACGGCGTAATAAGGCAGAAAGCGGAAACGAATTTGACCGTTTTCGTCCTTGTATTGATACGGCAGGCCGGTGATTTCGCCTTCTTTCAGCGTACCGCCCTCGATGGTAATGCACACGCCGCCCAAATCACGGGCGATGCTTTTCACCATCTGGGATTTGCCGATGCCGTGCTTGCCGGAGACCAGCGGCGTGATGGCAAGGTCTTGCTTTTTCGTGGTCAGATTGGCGAGCAGCGCCCGCTTGATGAGCCGTTTGGCTTCGTTAATGCTAATCATATCTTAATACCCTTCAGGCGCAGAAAGACGTCCAACTGCGCGCTGCGATTTTCTTTTTTGCGCCAGTCGTTTTTTCCTTTGGTCAGCACAGTTTCGGCATCCAGCTGTGAAAAGTGCCTGATGAAAAACTTTTCGCTGAAAAGCTGATACCGCGCGATTTTCTCCGCATCCAGCGAAGCGAAGTATTTTTCCAAAAACGCCTCGCTGAGATTCATGGTCATCAGAATGGCGCTTAGTTCCCACGGCATGAAGAACACGATATTTTGGTCGATAAACGCCTCATTCACATCCGGATGGTCGGTCAAATACTGCTTAAAGCAGGTTTTGTAGTTTGAAGCCATTCGAATCTGCGCAATGTCGTGGGTAATCTGCGCCAGCCGTTCTTTTTCCGTCAGGGGTTTGGCTGCCGCTTCCGGCGTGAGCTTTTCCTTGCTCACGAACACATTTCCGGACATGCCGGATTCGTTGCCGGGTTTCGCCGTTTTCTGCTTTTTCCATGCGCGAATTTCGCTAATCAGCTTTTTGCATGCGTCGATGTATTCGACAGCGTATTCGCCGGTGTCCAGCTCCGCCTCAAAGAAAGCCAAGTCCTCGGGATATAATTCCACGCCGTTCTTTTTCAGAATGTCCAATACTTCCATGCGCTTAACCTCACAGAATCGGCTTATGCAGACCGTCAATTAACTGCTTGATATAGCCGATATTCGCACCAAAAATCTGCGTTACATCCATGTCGCAGAATGGGCTTTCCCTGAGCAGCACGGTCATGGTCACATCGCCGTTTTTGCGTGCGTAGTCTACAATTTGTTGACAGTAATTCAGTTGCATGGGGTTGAGCGTCTGCGCGTTCAGGAAGGAACCGAATTTCGTCTGAATGGCTTCGTCCGAAATGCCCACTTGCAGACGCAGGAAGGTGAGCAGCGACGTGCCGCCTGCCCATGCGTTGAATTCTGCCTCCGTGCCCAATTTGGAGGTAAAAACAGCTTTCAGCTCGTCTTTTTCGTCCTGCGTCAGCGGATCGAGATTGCGCAGCTTTGCCAGCGACGGCAGCTTGCTGCTTGCCAAAAACTCCTGCGCCTTCTGCGGATAGGGCTTATCGTCGCCGGTTCCCGAATTCCCTTTGTCCTCAACCCAGTCGGGCACATTGATGACGGTATAGCCCTGCTTATCCGGAATATAGTTCATCAGGTCGCGAAGCGCTTTGCGCACCGTCTCCGCACGCTCCAGCGAGAAGTGATCCAGCAGGTATGCGCCGTCGATCATCGCGGTAATCAGGTCTGTTTTTTCAACAATCGCCGGTATGGTTTTCAGCTTCAGCAAGGCATTCATGCGCTTGGTCAGCTCCGAATCCACATTCCTAAAGCCATTGCGGATTTTGCGCGCATCTTTGCCCTCTTTTTCGCGGCGGGGATATTCCTTCTCGATCACATAGATCAGATTATCAAAGGATTTCACCTTCACCGGCGCTTTTTCGGAAGGGAACAACGGCAGGATGTGTTCCTCAATCTCCGCCGCCTGACGTTCGGATAGATTATCCCAGATTTCCGCCGTGCGGTATTTGCTGACATACGCCATGTTGTACTGCACAGCGATGTCGTCATTATTCAGCCCCCGCGTTTCGCTGATAAAATGCGCCTTCAGCTCATCGCGATAAGCCGCATCAAATGCGCAGAGCGTCTTTTCCTGCTGCAAATTCATCAGGATGCCCAGACGGTTTCGATTCAGCATGACCGTCTGCGGAATGATATCGCTGCTCGCGCCGCTTCCCTCCACAGTTGACCAAGTGCCGGTGGTGGAAAAGTAGCGGAAGTTATCGTAGTAATCGAAAATCAGGAACCCCTGCTTATCCAGCCCCGGCCCGAACAGATCCGGCGAAAGGCGGGTGCCGCGTCCGATCATCTGCAAAAACTTGATTTTGGAGCGCACCTGTTTGAAGAATACCAGATTGACAACGTCGGGCACGTCGATGCCGGTATCCATCATATCGACGCTGACGGCGATCTGCGGCATGCCGCCGCGCACCTCGAATTGCTCGATCAGCGTGAGATTGTCCTCCACACGGCTGTCGATCAGCTTACAGAAATCCATCCCCCATTGCGGATAAATCTTCTGGAATCGCTCGACAATCTTCTCTGCCTGAACGTGGCTTGCGGCGAATATGATGGTTTTTCCAATCGTATCGCCGCCGTCCACTTTCAGACCGTTTTGCATCAGGTCGTCCAGCATCGCGTCGATCGTGCCCAGATTGATGATGTTCCTGCCGAGCTTACTGCCCGGAATTTCCGTGCCGGTAAAATCAATGCTGTCGTCATCAGCAAAGGTATCCTCAAAGGAGGCCTTTTCCTGCTCTGTCAGATCGTCGTAGCGAATGCCGCGCCGCATTTTATCGGTGGTCTTGTCCTCCACAGAGAAGCCTACCAAATATTGATCCTGAATGGCTTCTTCCAGCTCATAGGCAAAGTCCGGCTTGCCGTTTTCCAGTCGGAAGGTGTCGTAGGTACTCTTGTTTTCTTCGCAGCGGGGCGTAGCGGTCAAGCCGATCATCAGCGCGTCGAAATAGTTGAACAGCGCGCCGTATTTCTTGAAAATAGAACGATGCGCCTCGTCGATAATCAACAGGTCAAAGCGCCCGACGCCAAATTCCCGCGTGTCGTCGTTAATCAGGTTTATCATCGTCTGATAGGTAGAAAAGATCACGCGGGCATTCGCATCGCGGTTCAGGCTACCGCCGGTATACAGCGAAGTGGTCACACTGGGCAGCAGCTTGTTGAAATTCTTGTGTGCCTGCCGCACAAGGCTGGTACGGTCGGCGAGAAACAGCACGTTTTTGATCCAGTTTGCCTTCATCAGCACGTCCACACAGGAGATGGATACGCGCGTTTTGCCTGTGCCGGTCGCCATGACGAGCAGGCTTCTGCGGCGCATATCGGTAAACGTCTTGCACACGCTTCGAATCGCATTTTTCTGATAATCGCGGTTGGTGATGTTGTCGTCGATGGTCGGGTTCGTGATATCCTGCCAAATGCTGCGGCGCAGCTTAAGCAGCTCCAGTTCCTCGATGGAATGGAAGTTGAATACCCGCCGCGGCGGATAGCCCAGTTGGTCAATACAATAGATATAATAGCCATTGGTGTAATAGACCACCGGCTTATAGCCGTATTTTGCCGCCATCTGATTGGCTTTGTCGATTGCTTTTGTGCGTCCCTCAACCAGATTCCCCATCGTAGCGGTCTGCTCAATGATTGCCAGCGGCTTATTGTCCCTGCCGTAGAGCACATAATCCACAGAGTCGCCGCTATCCAGCAGGCAATCCACCGCCGCCGCTCCGGGCAGAGCCGTATTGGAGCGGTTGACAACAGGCCACCCCGCTTCCCGCAGCGACGCACGCAGGAACAGCTTCTTATTCTCGTTTTCGTCTCGATCATGTGCAACCGAAAAACGTGTCGTGCGCATCCGTTCGGCATAGCGCGCGCAAAGTTCAGGCGCAACCTCTACATGGGCCTTCGGACTTTCGGTCGGATCGGGTCGGGCAGACGCTTGCAGGGCAGGCTTTACGAATTCGGGATAATCCGGAACGAGCTGCCAAAGTATGCAGACCTCACCCACCAAAAAATGCAGCTCTTCCAACACCTTCAGCGCATCATCTGGGGTGAGCGTACCGTCATGGACGGCAACATTGCCCATTTTGCGAATGAAATGAATGGAATTCAGCAGGATTTGATCGTTGAGATAGCTCGTAAACGCATAATCGGTGGACATTTCAAAGACGGTTTTGCCCTGAATGTCGCCGCCGACGGCGTTGTAAATCATTTTGACAACGAACTCCATCGCCTTTCGCGCAGAAGTAACGCTGATATTCGGTTTTGACAAAGCGAATTCTTCCGCCTCGCAGCAATAGGTATAAAGCTGGAAGAAATCAGGCGCATCCTTCAAATATGCAAAATTCATATCAGAGACTCCTTTGCGTAAAAATCCACATTTATTATATCATCAGTCTTGGATAGCGTCCACAATATTCGGCTTTTCGTCCTCCAGCCACGCAAAAAAGCTGGGAAGGATGCGGCGGATGTTATCGATGTTGCCGCGGCTGCATCCGCTGGTCTGCTGATAATCGACTTCCGTAATGAAAAGTTGCTTCATGTTGGTATGCTCCTTCTTCTTGTGGGGTGTACCAACATCCTGCACCGCTAAGAGCTTTTCAACTATGCATTTTATCTACAATTACTCCATAACCTTGGACAAAAAGTAATGCTGATTTGAGTTTGCTGAGCGCAAAGTCGAGCTTGTTTTCCATGTAGGCAAAGTTCATATCATCAATTCCTTTTGCTTTAATTAAGTTCTAAGCATTTAATGCATGCAAATACCTATTTGTCACTTATACAAATCAACGGCAACAAAATGAACAGGGAATACAAAATCGTTCTTCTTCAAAGTCAGATATGCTACTTTTATTGAAGCATTATCCTGCACTTCTTCAGAAATTGATTCATCAACATCCATTCCATATTCATAAGTTGTCAAATGCGCATAACACCGGCTCCAAAATTCGCTGAAATTTTTCGACCCTACATACATAATTATAAAAGTCGGTGTACCCAATGGATTATAGTTTTTTATAGCTTTTTGTATATGCGTATCTAAAGTGTTTGTGTTAACACTCTCCAGTTTCAAGCATTCGATCAATGCAACTTCCCGTTCTTGCCTTGACAAAAGAATATCTACTTCGCCAGCATCTTTTCCTGACTCTGATTCTCCGTGGCGAGTCTGATCAATAACCGAATAAGCTCCCCTTTGTTTTAGCAAATCCCTAAGATAATCATTGATTTCATTTTCGTTTTTATTATAACTACAAGAATGATTACACACCATCAGTTTAAGCGCAGAAATTAATTCTTCCAGCATCGATTTGGCACTTTTTATATCCGCACTAAGCCTCTCTTGATTAGAAGAATATACAGAAGTTTGAGCAGTCATTGAGTCCACTTCTCTGCGAAGTCGCTCAGCAGATTTCGAATGCACATCCCGGAAATTAGGATCAAATTCTTCTTTGTCCGCAATTAACACTGCGCGTTTTTCGAGCAACTGCAATAAAACTTTTGATATTGTTTCATCATCTTCATTGGCCATCAAATAACGTAATTTTTTTGCCATTGATGATTGCTTACAGTATCCATCTTGATTTTCAACATCAATCTCTACAATTCCAGCAATAAAACTTTGAAAAGCTTTCCTTGACTGGAAATTCAAAACATATCCGTCTTGTAGATTGAATACATCTTCAGCCAATGCTTGCGATATACTTGAAAGCATGTTTTTTCTCCTTATCCAAAATACTGCTGCATCAGCGATTTTTTCAACGTTTCCAGCTTTTCGAGGCTCTGTTTCACGGCCAATTTTGATTTGTCGACTTGCTTAACGAAGACAATGAACTCATTTTGGGCTTGTTTCGATGGCACCGCTACAATGATATCATTCATCATTCCAAACGATAATGCCGGCATTGCAGCTCCAAAGGCTTTATCATGTACTTCCTGCTCAAATGTTCCATGCTTAAGCGTAAGATAAAGAAACTCTTTGCTCATCGTCGCCTCATCTGGGATAACCTCAAAAAGATTATTAGCAAGTATTCCGGCATATCCATGTCCAACAAATCCGGCTGTCGCACCATATCTGACAACAACTACAGAATCTTCTTCAATTTTTTTACCCTTTACCGAGACATAACGCGGAGGCTGTGGTGCTTGAGTATAATCAATAATCCTGAGAAATCTTGTATATCCTTCTAATTGTGTCTCAATTTGTTCCTCGATCGGAACTTGTGTACCCTGTTGAAATTTACAAAACCCTCTTAATTTCTTCGTTTCATATACTCTACTATGCATCTCCCCGAACATCTCCACAAATCGGGATTTGACAAGCTGATCCAACTGGTGGGACTGATTGTTAATCTTCTGAATCAAATAATCAATTTGTCCTAATTTCGCCACACAGCCAGCCCGTTCGTTTGCAGACGGCATAGATATAAACATCTCATCAATATGTTCATTGCGAATATTATTGATATTTGCACCTGCCGCAGAAGCTGAAATTTCCTTACGATAACGAGGGCTTCGAAAGAACTGTCCTAAATAAGATGCATATTCAGCCTTAGTACGTACTACTTTGCAAAATGCGCCAAAAGCACACGATAGATCGCTAGTTACTATCGCAGCCTTTCCGACAAGCCCTTTACTTCCACTGGACGAGCAAATAAGAATGTCACCCAAGCGAAGGTATTGCTCGGCACCAACTTTTTGCTTATCAACCCATACAAGATCATCAAAGTTTAAGCCATCTTCTTGAATGTTGTTTGCACGCAGTAAAGCAACTGCATCAGGATCACCTGCGGCACGCACATCGGACGGCTTATAAGAAACACCGCGAATTTGAGTTATTATCTCGCCAAGTTTCACCATCATGCCACAGTTCTCCTTCTTTCTTTAGTTGCCTTGCGCTGCTTTCGTCCATCTTCTAAGGCCTTTTTTAACAAATTAGGTGAGACTGTAAAATCTTTAATCCAATTCAGTAGAGTTTCTTCCCGCAAACGTATTTGCGCTTTCACAGACTCATCCTTAGCACTTTCTAAATAATATATTTTCCTTCCGCCATTAGTAATCACAGAGAACGAACCGTGCGCAAAGGCATTTCTAACATAATAGAAGATTGCGCTTGTTTTGTTCATATCTGTACGTTCTGTAAATGCTACCATTTCAAAATGTTCATCTTTTAGCGGAATATTTTCTTCAAGCTTTTTTACTTCTTTATCAACTCTTGTTCCCGCTTTGAATATATGGTACTCCAATTGTCCGCTTGATGTATGCTTCATTGATGCAAGCAATGTATTAAGATAGCCTCTTTCCCATCCTTGTGTTTTTAACGTCTCTGCTATTTTTGAAACTTTACTGCAAGTCTTATTTCCTTTTTTCTTGCTTCCTTTTTCGATTACGCTTGGACAATGAAACAAGAAAAAATCCAATATTCTCTGAAAATTTTCGTCTTTCAAAGGTATATTTCTATTTTTATCCCACCATTCAGCCATTTTACAGCATCCCCTTCAGCGCTTTCAGCCCCTCGTCAATCTCCTTCTGCAAGCTCTCCAACTCCGCTAGGATCTCGCTGGTGGGCGGGTATTCTACCGCCTGATATTCCACCTTCTTATACTTGTTGATGGAAAGATCATAGCCGTTATCCACAATTTCCTGTTTGGGCACAAAGAAGCTCTTTTCGGTGCGCTCGCGGTTTTCTTCCTGATCGAGATGATGGAAGCGCTGGATGATATCGGGAATGTCGTTCTGGTCAATGGGGCTGCGCTTATCATCGAGGCTGAAACCGTCAGCCGCCATGTCGTAGAACCAAACCTTGTCCGTGCCGCCGTGACCGGTCTTGGTGAAAATTAAAATCGCCGTAGAAACGCCCGCATAGGGTTTGAATACACCCGATGGCATGGAAATGACCGCCTCGAGACGGTTGAATTCCACAAGCTCCTGTCTGAGCGCCTTATGCGCCTTGGACGAACCGAACAGCACGCCATCCGGCACGATGGACGCGCAACGTCCGCCCACTTTCAGCGCTTTCAAGAACAGAGCGAGGAAAAGCAGCTCCGTCTTTTTTGTGGGCGCGACGGCGAGCAGGTCTTTGGAGATGGTTTCCTTGTCCAAACTGCCGGTGAAGGGCGGATTCGCCATGATAAGCGTGTATTCGTCGCGGTGGGTATTATCCTCGGAAAGGGAGTCCATCCAACTGATGTTGGGCGCTTCCACGCCGTGGAGCATCATATTCATGGCGCCAATGCGTAGCATGGTCTGGTCGGTGTCAAAGCCGGAGAACATGGTGGTGGTATAATGACGCTTGTTCTCGGTTTTCATCAAATCCATGGCATAATGCTCGCTGACATACTGCGCCGCGGCGCAAATAAAGCCCGCGCTGCCCATGGCCGGGTCGCAGATTACGTCGTCCATCTGAGGCTGCATCAGCTCCACCATCATTTTAATGATGTGGCGCGGCGTGCGGAACTGGCCGTTGGTGCCGCTCTGCGCAATCTGGCTGAGCAAATATTCGTAAACGTCGCCCATGATGTCCTTGTTGTTGAGGTCGAGGCTGTCCAATGCGTCCACGACCCTCACCAGCACGCGAGCCGTAGGCACAAGGAACAGCGCATCCTTCATATAGCGTGCAAAAGCCGTGTCTTTTCCGGCGTGCAGATCATTTTTAATAAAGGGAAATACGCAGTCAACCATGTTTTTGAACATGGCGTCCGCCTCAAAATGACGGAACTGGCTCCAGCGGCAATTCTGATGCTCACTGTCAAAAATGGGGTCGACAACCTCCATATCAAAAGCCGCGGCGTTGGCTTCCTTGCGCAGTTCATTGTCATCGAGGATTTTGATAAACATCAGATACGTAATCTGTTCAATCACCGTAAGGGGATTGGTCATGCCGGAAGACCAGAATATATCCCAAATACCGTCAATTTTGTTTTTCAGTTCGCCAGTAATCATATTTATTCGCTCCTTTGTGTGATTGATTTGAAAAAATAGTCGGTTCTGTTGCTCCTCTTTTCATTATAGTGAAAAGTTGGGCTTTTTTCAAGGCAATGCGCGGCATAATCACAAAGGAAGCATTTCGTCCTTTCCTTGCGCCTTCTGTTCTTTTCGCATCTCTCCCTGTTCATTCGACCAACGTGCAACTGCCTGCGCTGCTTCATCCTCGATCTGCCCCAGTTCTTTCCGATTGACCGCCGTTTCCATCGCGTCCTCAACCGAAACCCGTCCATCCGAAATGCGCGGCAGTGCGTCAGGAATAACCTTGCGTGTCCAGTATCGGATGCGGTTCAGTTCCGCCATTTCAGCTTTGACTTCTTCGAGTTTGGGAAGAAGGGCTTCGCGCTCTGCATCAAGCTGCGCGCGTTCTGTTTTCACCGCCGCGCGCTGTTCCTTGTCGAGCGGAGACGCAAGCCCCAGCGACTTTATGAGCTTTTCACGCAGCCATATTGCTTTTTGCAGTCGGCTCAATTCGTCGCCGTGTTCGGCCTTGAACTTTTCTCGCTTGCCATTCCAGTGAATGCCTTCGTATTCCTGCTGAACGGGCTTCAATTCTCGGATGGTTTGAGTCGCGCCAAACAGCGCGTCAATATCACGGATTCTGAGTTCCTTTGCCGCGGATTCCGCTTTGATTTTGAAAAATGTCCGTTGAGTTTCGGCGATGTACCGTCCGAGCTGACCGACCGTGTAAAGCTCGTGATTCGAGAGGAAGGAAACCGCCTTGAAGCCATCCTTCAAATCATGGACAGCGCCTTTTTCCTGCGCATAGCGACTCCATGTTTCGCGCCCGTCCTTTCGCATATCCAGATAGGCGGTAATCACGTCGCTCAGCGGGTAATCATCTGGGCTTTCGATGATCTGCTGGCGGCTGACCGCCTTACGCAATTCATCCAGCCAAGCGCCGATCCCGCGCACGGTTTTCTGCAACGAAGCCAGCATCTTATTCACGCTGATGATCTTTCGGTTTTCGTCGCCACGTTCGCTGGAAACGCCCTTGCGTTCCAGCGCGGAAGCTGTCGGACCGAGATGCTTTTGCGGCAGGCGATCTTCAACGCCCTGCCGCTCAAGAGAACGCATATCAACGCGCTCCA
>JABLTO010053200.1_pt1 | contig 15549 bp, 18 predicted proteins | sample 7160091 | NCBI WGS metagenome assembly JABLTO01 (sample SAMN14651225, study PRJNA627086) | human gut metagenome | isolation source: feces | host: Homo sapiens
ACACCACTTGCTTTAACTGAAGCTTGGAATTCATGGGCTGATAGAAGAACAATTGATTGTTATGTAAGATATTGTGAAGTTGTTTTTAATAGATACAAAGATAAAGTTAAATATTGGCTTACATTTAATGAAATCAATTGTATAGAAATGTCACCATGGATGGAAGGTGGTGTGCTTACAAAAGATAAACAAACAATGATCAATATGGCACACTATCAATTTGTTGCAAGTGCTAAAGTTGTTAAATTAGGTCATCAAATCAATCCTGATTTTAAAATTGGATGTATGTTAGCTTATACATTAACTTATCCAATGACATGTAATCCAGAAGATACATTAGTTGCATGGAAAAATACACATAATAATATATTCTATACAGATGTACAATGTAGAGGATATTATCCATCTTATCGTTTAAAAGAATTTGAAAGAGAAGAAATTACTCTTCCAATTGAAGATGGTGATTTAGAAATTATTAAAGAAGGTACTGTTGATTTCTTATCATTCTCTTATTATATGTCACAAGTAGCTGCTTCTAATCCAGAAGATTATGAAGGAGCAGGTGGTGGAAACTTATCGCTTGGTTTAAAAAATCCTTATTTAAGTGCATCTGATTGGGGATGGCAAATTGATCCAACAGGGCTTAGAAATGCTTTAGATAGATTATATGATCGTTATCAAATGCCATTATTTGTTGTAGAAAATGGTTTAGGAGCATTTGATACAATTGAAGAAGATGGTTCAATTCATGATACTTATAGAATCAATTATCTAAGAGATCATATTAAAGCTATGGATGCAGCTGTTAATGAAGATGGTGTCGACTTAATGGGATACACTATGTGGGGTTGCATTGATTTAGTTTCAGCTTCTACAGGAGAAACAGCAAAACGTTATGGATTTGTTCATGTTGATAAATATGATGATGGTACAGGAGATTTATCAAGAAGAAGAAAAGATTCATTCTATTGGTATAAAAAAGTAATAGAATCTAATGGAACAGATTTAGATTAAGAAATAATAGATATGATAATTTTTAAAGAGTGAAATCTTAAAGATATCATATCTTTTTTTTATATTTTATAAGTAAATAATTATAATAAATATTTAGTTATTTATTTATTGTGATATAATCAAAAAGAGGTGATTATATTGAAAAAAGTAACAGTAGCTGCAATTGCTAAAGAAGCAGGAGTTTCCCCTGGAACAGTAAGTAATGCGCTTAATGACAGAAGAGGTTCTATTAGTAAAGAAAAAAAAGATCATATTATAGAGGTAGCAGAAAGATTAGGATATTTTAAAAAAGGAAAAAGAACAGGTATTTTAACTCTTGTTATTTATAGTAAGAAAGAAAGAGTGGTTGGGGATACACCATTCTTTTCCGAATTGATTAGAGGGTTAGAAAACGAGGCAACAAAACAAGAGTATAGGTTAAATATTATATATATAGATAGTGATCAAGTAGAAGAGATAAAACGACTTGATGATGTTTCTAAAAGTGATGGATTAATTCTTTTAGGAACAGAGATGCAATTAGAAGATGTTGCGCAATTTGAAAACTTTAAAATACCATATGTTATTATTGATAATGCATATACAAATCAAAAATGTGACTTTGTTTCCATTAACAATCGAGATGGTATGTATGAAATAACAAATTATTTAGTTAGAAAGGGATATAAAAGAATTGGTTTAATCAATTCCATTAATCAAATAAATAACTTTAAAGAAAGAAAAATGGGATATTTACAAGCAATGATGGATAATGGATTAAATGTAATTCCAGAATTAGAAGCATTTGTCCAACCGACAATAGATGATAGTTATAGAGATTTTAAAGACTACTTAACAGAACTTATAAATGGAGAAGAGGAAATGCCAGAAGCTTTTGCTGCGGTTAATGATTATATTGCATTAGGTGCCATAAGAGCAATGCAGGAACTTAATATCAATATACCAATAACAGGATTTGATGACATTTCGTTTGCTAGTTATTCAACGCCATCACTCACAACTGTAAGAGTAAATAAAAGATTTTTAGGAGAGGTATCAATAAAAAGATTAGTTGATAAATTTTCTGAAGATGAAAATACACTAAAGATAATGGTAAGTACTGAAATAATAGAAAGAGATAGCACTAAATAAAACGATAAAATATTTAGTTATAATTTAAGAAATATTTAGCTAAAACAATTGACTGATGAAACCACTTTCATTATACTTTTGGGTGTAGAGGGTTGCAACACTACAAGAATATGTATGAGATGGAAGGAAATTTAAAATGGATAACAAATATGTTAATAAAGCTTTGGAAATATCATCTAAAGTTGCATCAAATGTTTATCTAGATGCTATTTCTAAAGGATTGATGGGAACTTTACCTATCTTGATTATTGGTTCAATTGGATGTCTTTTGGGTGTATTCCCTTTTGATCCTTATTTACAATTTATTGAAAAAATAGGAATTAAAACTTATTTCTTAGCTGCATCAACAGTAACAACAAGTTGCTTATCAATTTATGCTGCATTTTTAATAGGGTATCGCTTAGCAGGAAGTTTTAAATGTGATCAAATTCCAGCGGGTTTAATTTCTGTATTCGCATTTTTCATTACTACACCATTAACAGAAGATGGTGGATTGATGATGGAATTCATGGGTGCTAAAGGATTGTTTGGTGCTATGATTGCTGCATTAATTGCAACAAGAATCTATTGTGCATTTATGAATGTTGATAAATTGAAAATTAAAATGCCTGATGGTGTACCACCTATGATTGCTAATACATTTACAGCACTAATTCCAGCAATCTTGGTAGGATTAATTTTCATTGCTGTATCTACTGTATTCTCTTTTACTCCTTATGGTTCATTTACACAATTAGTATATACAGTTATTGTAACACCACTAAATTCTTTAGGTGGAAGCGTATGGTCTTTAGTAGTTTTAATTATAGTTCAAATGGTTTTATGGTTCTTTGGAATTCATGGTTCTAATGTTATTAATGGTGTAATTACTGCAGTATATTTACCTATGGCAACAGCAAACTTAGAAGCCTATGCTGCAGGAAAAGCTTTACCAAATATTTTATGTAATACATTCTATGATACATTTAGTGGAATTGGTGGTGCAGGAGGTACTTTATCTTTATGTATCGTAATCTTATTATTTGCTAAATCAAAACAAAATAAGACAATGGGTAAATTAGGTATTATTCCTGGATTATTCACAATTAATGAACCAGTTGTATTTGGTTATCCTTTAATTATGAACCCATTAATGGCAATACCATTTATTTTAACACCAATTGTACAAACATTAGTTGCTTATTTCAGTATGTACATAGGTTTAGTACCAAGATTCACAGGTGTACAAGTACCATGGTGTATGCCAATTATCTTAAAACCATTACTTGCTGGGGGTTGGCAAGCTGCAATTTTACAAGTTGTATGTATTATCATTGGATGTTTAATTTGGTATCCATTCTTCAAAGTTTCAGATAAACAAAGATATGAACAAGAACAAAGTTTAGAAGCTGCTGCAGAATAGTATTTACAACAGGAAATCAATAGGAGGAAAATTATGTCACTTACAGTAGAAAATAATATTTTAATGAAAAATGGGAAGCCATTTTTCTATCTAGCAGATACATGCTGGTCTGCATTTACAAATATTACAGATAATGATTGGGATTATTATTTAGATTATCGTAAATCACAAGGTTTTAATACATTACAAATAAACATCCTCCCTCAATGGGATGCATCCGCCACAGATTTATGTTATGAACCTTTTGAAGTTGTTGATGGAAAATATAATTACAAAAAATTGAATTTATCATATTTTGACCATGCAGATAAAATGTGCGCACGTGCAAAAGAAAAAGGTTTTGAATTAGCCCTTGTTGTAATGTGGTGTAATTTTGTTCCTGATACATGGGCAAGTCAATTTTACTCAAAAGGGGTTATGCCTATAGATTGTATTGAAAATTATATAAATATTGTTCATGAAACATTTACAAAGTATGACCCACTTTATGTTATTAGTGGAGATACAGATTTTAATACAGATTTATGTATTGAACATTATGTAAAATGTGCTAAACAATTAAAAGAATTAGCTCCTCATTGCTTATATACAACACATATAAAAGGAAGATATACATATATACCAGATGATCTTTATTCTTATTTGGATTTATGTTTTTATCAAAGTGGACATAATGCGCAAAATTTAGCAATGCCTTATTTGCTTGCAGAAGAAATGATTGATAAATATAAAGGTAAACCAGTCATAAATAGTGAACCATGTTATGAAGATATGGGGTATTCAAGACAAATGTATGGACGTTGGAGCAAAGAAGATATTATTAGAGCTGCTTGGATGTCTTTACTTTCTGGAGCAGGTGCTGGGATTACTTATGGAGCAGCAGGAATCTATAGTTGGCATAGTACAAACAAAGGGTTTGAAGCTTCTTTAGGAGAAGGGTTTGCAACTCCTAAGTGTTGGCAACAAGCTTTATGTTTTGAAGGTGCTTGGGATTATGGATATATGAAATATGTATTTGAAACTTATGATTTATATGGATTAAAAGCTTCACAAGAATTACTTGTAAAAGAAAATCCAGAAATTAGAGTTGCAAAAAAAGATAATAAAATTATCATGTATGTTCCACACAATATTGATATTGAATTGAATATTGATTTATCAAATTATAAAGGAATTGCTATTGATTTAACAAAAAAATATGTTTCACCGCTTCAAATAATTAATGGGAAGACAAGCATTATTAAAATGACATATTTTAATAAAGATGCATTATATATTTTAGAAAAAAATGTATAGAGTTGCGGTAATTTGTTCGTTTTCAATTTCTTCAAGAAATATTTGTCAAGCCTTACAAGAAGAAATTGAAAGAAAGCAGTTGAACATAGAAGTTGAAGCATTTCATACAGAAGATTGTAGGAAAATAATAGGTAATTATGATCTAGTTTTACTTATGCCACAAATTAGATATAATTTTAAAAATTTAAGTAAGATACTAGCACCTATTGAAACAAAAGTTATAACAAATGAACAAGTTGAACATATAAGTGATTTGTTAGATATTATTATAGAAAATGAAAAACAGTGTAAGAAATAAAATACACTGTTTTTTTAATAATCATAATAATGATCAATCTTATCAATGAGTTCTTTATATTTTTTCTTATTTTCTTTAAGCATCACAACATAATAAGTAACATGGGCTTCTTCTTCATTAATGGGAAGAATCACACGATCAGCCATCTTCCCTTCTCTTTTAATAGAAAGATTTGAAGTATAAGAAGGAAGCGTAGAAGCTTTCACGATTTCATTAAAAGTAAGACGTTCTTCTTGTAATAAATATTTTGTTTTTGGTGTTTTTTGCATATGTAAATCATGCCAAAAACCAATATTTGAATAAAGTAACATGGTTTGTCCATCTAAATCATGAAACTTAATTTCTTTTTTACTCGTAAGAGGATGATTTAAGGGTAATGATAATAAAAGATCTTCTTCTATATAAGGAATACAAACATATTGAGAGTCATCAACTTGTTCAGATGTAATAATTAGTTGATACTCTTTTTCTTTTAATTTTGTCAGAAGTTCTTTTTGTTCAAGAACTTTTGTTTGAATATTCATTTGGGGATAGATTTCTTGAATTAATGGTTCAATATCCCACATTGGTGCAGGAGAACAAGTTGCAATAGAAATACGATGAAATGATTGATCATATTCTTGTACATCACTTACCATTGTTTGAATACTTTTAATGATTTTTTGAGCATGTTTAACAGCTAATTCGCCATTTTTATTGAGTTCAATCTTATTTTTATAATGATCAAAAAGTTCAACCCCTAAATCACTTTCTAATCTTTGCATAGAACGTGAAAGGGCAGGTTGAGAAATCAATAATTCTTGAGCTGCTTTAGAAATAGTTTTGTTTTTAGCAATACAAATAAGTTGTTCAAGTTGATTAAGTTCTATCATAATGTATTCCTCCTACTATGCGTTTAAATTATAGCACATTTCTTTATTGGCATTGTACTTTTAAATGATAAAAAAATAAAATAAAAGTGTAGAAATAAGGAGGAACTAAAAAATGAAAACATGGTTAATTACAGGATGTTCAAGTGGTATTGGAAAAGGAATTGCCAAAGCTGTCTTAGAAAGTGGTGATAAAGCAATCGTTACTGCCAGAAATAAAGATAAAGTGATGGATATTGTTAAAGATTATCCAGAAAGTGCTTTAGCTGTATCTTTAGATGTATGTAGTCAAGAAAGTATTAAAAATGCTGTAAAAGAAGCATACGATAAATTTGGAACAATTGATGTTCTTGTTAATAATGCAGGATATGGTTATCGTAGTGCGGTAGAAGAAGGAGAAATTGAAGCGGTTCAAACTCTATATCAAACAAATTTATTTGGGCCAATTGAATTAATTAAAGCCGTTCTTCCTAAAATGAGAGAACAAAAATCAGGTTATATTTTAAATGTAACTTCGATTGCAGCAGCAAGATCAGCTGTAGGTTCAGGATATTATGCTTCAAGTAAAGCAGCTTTAGAGTTACTTACAAATGGTTTAATGAAAGAACTTGCTCCATTAGGTATTAAAGCAATGGTTGTTCAACCAGGTGCTTTTAGAACAAGATTCTATGATGGTGAATCTTTACAAGGAACAAAAGCTCAAATTGGTGATTATGAAGCAACAGTTGGTAAATCAAGACCAGGTAACTTTGAAAACAAGCATCAACAAGCCGGAGATCCAGATAAAGCTGGTAAAGTCATTGTAGATGTAGTGCATAATGATGATTTACCTGAAATCTTAACATTAGGTAAAGCAGCTGTAACAGCGGTTAAATCAACTTTAGAAGCAAAAATTGCAGAATTAGATAAATGGGCTGAAGTATCAGCTTCATGTGATTATGAGGAAGGTAAGTAGAAAGATGAAAAGAGTAAGACTTGGAAAAACAGATATGTATGTTAATGCGATTGGACTTGGATGTATGGGATTAACTCATGCCAGTGGACTTCCAACGCCTAAAGAAGAAGCAGTAGAAATTTTAAGAAAAGCACATGACATGGGATATGATTTCTATGATACAGCTGAATGTTATACAGGAGTTAATCCTGATGGAAGCACCGCTTATAATGAAGAAGTTGTTGGTGAAGCTGTAAAACCATTTAGAAAAGATATTATCTTATGTACAAAATTTGGTGTTAAACATATGGGAGATCATCTTGAATTTGATAGTTCACCAGAAACAATTAGAAAATCATTAGAAGGATCATTAAAGAAATTACAAACAGATTATGTTGATATCTATTATCAACATCGTATTGATCCTAAAGTAGAACCAGAAGTTGTTGCTGGTGTGATGAAAGAACTTATTGAAGAAGGAAAAATTAAAGCATGGGGTATTTCTGAAACAAATGAAGAGTACTTAAGACGTGCTAATGCTGTATGTCCTGTAACTGTTATTGAAAACAGATATTCAATGATGGCTAGATGGCATGAAAATTTAATGCCTGTATGTAAAGAATTAGGAATTACTTATGTTGCTTTCTCTCCACTTGCTAATGGAGCTCTTACAGGAGCTTATCAATCTAAAAAAGATTTCGGTAGTGGGGAACAAGATTTTAGACCTGATATGCCACAATATAGCGAAGAAGGAATTAAAAAGACAAATGAATTATTAGATGTTGTCTCTAAAATTGGTGAAAAACATCAAGCAACAAATGCTCAAATGTCACTTGCTTGGATGATTAATAAATATGATTTCATTGTTCCAATTCCAGGATCAAGAAAACTTGATAGACTTCAATCTAACTTTGAAGCAGGTAATGTTGAATTAAGTCAAGATGAAGTTAAAACAATTGATGATAAATTAAATACAATGGAATTTAAAGTATTTGGAGGTCATTAATGATTCAATTAGAAAAAAGGAAATAGTTTTCTTTTAATCCTTTTAGATTGGTTTATAAAATGACTATTCTTTTCAATCACTTGATTCAAATGAGCAACTTTATTTGATAGGAGATATCGAAGAATATAAAATGAATTCATTAATTAATATTATTAAACACTATAAAATTATTAGAAATGAAACACAACTCTATATTAGTTATCGGGAGGTATAAAAATGAGTATTTTATTTATTAACGGAAGTCCTAATAAAAATGGAAATACAGTAAGACTTACTAAAAAATTCTTAAAAGATCAAGAATTTAAAACATTGAACTTAGTTGATTATAAAATCTACAGTTATGGTCAAAACTTTGAAGATGATCAATTAGATGAAGTTATTGAACAAATGAAACAAGCAGATACAATTGTTATTGGTTCACCACTTTATTGGCATAGTATGTCAGGAGCTATTCGTAATGTTTTAGATCGTTTTTATGGTTATGTAGATGAAAGTTTATTACAAGGAAAAGATATGTATTTTGTTTTCCAAGGATATGCACCTACAAAGGAACAATTAGCTACTGGTGAATATACAATGAGCCGTTTTGCTAAACTTTATGGTATGAACTATAAAGGTATGATTACTGAATAAAAAAGACTATAAAGAAATCCAGGTTAACTGAGAATTTCTTTATAGCTTTTTTTATAATTTTAAATATTCCGCTAGTTTTGTAAGCTTTGGAATACATACAAAATGTTTATCAAAAAAGTTTTTAAAAAAATCAATCAAGGTTCCATTAAATAAAGCAACAAGGATTGTTCCAATACCAATACCAACAATTTCATGAAACAGCATGAACGACATAATGAAAGATAAAATAAGGAAAATACAATCAAATCCAGTTTTAAAAACTTTTAAAGAGAGATGATATTTTTTTGACATTTCTTGTACAAAAAAATCATATATTTGTGGATATAAATAAGACTTATAAAATAATGCAATAGCTATTGCGGAAAGGATGAAACCTATAAGAAAATAAAGGATTCTTAGTTGAATGCATATTTCATATTGATTTTGAAAGAAAGGGAAAATTATTTTCCAAACATCAGCCATCGTCGCGTACAGAATTCCTGTAATAAAAGAGCTTAAATATGTAATTTTGAATTTCTTCATCAAAACACAAAAAATAATAAAGACAATTCCTTCAATAATATACTCTGCTTGTCCATATGTAAGTAAGTCAATCTTTTCACTTAAAATATAGGCAGGTCCATTTATAGCTGATAATCCCATATTCGCAATAGTCATTAAGTCTATTGAAAAAGATAAAATGATTATAGCAAACAGATATACTAGCTCACTGTTTATCGTTTTTTTCTTCATTTTGTTCACCTCAACGAGCATTATAAAAGTATTCATTCATAAAATTAAAAATGTTTCCAAAATGGAAACAATTCATATGTCTACAATCAGTAGATAGCCCGTTTCTTTCTATTTTCATTTGATTCATGTATAGTTGAAGTAGGAGGTAAGGTATATGGATAATGATAGATTTGCAAAAACAATTAAAAATGCACGACTTAAAAAAGGCTATACCCAAAGTCAATTAGCGGATTTATTAAATGTCAGTAACAAAACAATTAGTAAATGGGAAACAGGAAGAGGTTATCCTGATATTACCTTACTTGCTAAAATAACATCTGTTTTAAAATTAGACTATGAAGAACTCCTTCAAAGCAATGAATATATTATTCAAAAAAGAAAGAAAAAAAGAAAAGATATTTTTATCATCAGTATTGTTTGTTTTATTTTTGCAATTACACTAATTGGTATGTATAAAGTCCAAAAACAACAAAAATATGAAAATAATTATAATAATATCATCCAAAGATTATGCAGTGATTATTATGTAGGTGACCAATTGGCTTTAGCTTATCGTGAACCTGCTTCGTTAGTGGTTATGTATTCGGGTGGTTTGACACAAAAGAAAGTTATTCAATTTTGTGATTATTTAAATATTAATGATTTTAGAAAGATTAAAACAATTAAAACAGAATTTTCAAATAATCCTACAATTTCTTATATTGATCAAGATAATCAAGAAAAACAATATGAATTTTATATTATGAGTCAAAAAGGTGATATAAAAGTAACGATTGTCATACTTAAAAATAATATCATTAAAATCCTTGATGATGAGAATCATCAAGTTCATTATTATCAAAGTCAAAATATAAATTATGAAAAACTTAATATAAATCATTTACCTTGGTAATACCAAGGTATTTTTTTATAAAAATGTTATAATTTTTGTAACATATGATACCTTTAAAAAGTATTACTAATGAAAGGAGGTTTTTGTATGGAAGAAGTGATTCAACGAGAAAAAGAACTGGTTTATCGTTTAGCTTTTAGTCAATGTCATCAAAAAGATCAAGCAGATGATATCTTTCAAAATGTGATGTATCGTTATATGAAAAGAAAACCTGTTTTTGAATCTTTAGAACATGAAAAAGCTTGGTTTATAAGGGTAACACTTAATTGTAGTAAAACATCTTTGAAATCTTTTTGGCATAATAAAGTAGATGAAATCGATGAACAAACTTATATTTTTGAAAAGCAAGAAATTGATTTGACCCCTTATTTAAATAAGCTTTCTAAAAAGTATAATGTAGTTCTTTATTTATTTTATTATGAAGGATATTCAACAAAAGAAATGGCAGAATTATTACATATCAAAGAAAATAATGTTCGTGTTTTATTAAACCGAGCAAGAAATCAATTAAGAAAGGAGATAGAGGCTGATGAAAAATAAATCATTTAAAAATTATTATGATGAAATTCAAGTTGATGAAAATCTTCTCCAACAAATTCCTATAAAAAAACATCATTACTATAAACCTATTTTGATTATTTCTTGTGTAGTTCTTTTATTTGTATTAGGTATTCAAAACAAAGAAACAAAAGATACATTTGAAATTCTTGCTTATAATCAAACCTATAATTCTATTACTACTCAAGCAACACCTATGGATTATTATTTAATTCATGATCAGGTCGATATAATGGATAAAGTGCAATTGAAAAAGAAATATGAAGAAAAGTATTTTTCTAAAAAAACAGATTTTAAACAATCGCAATTAGATTTAAAAAATTATGATGGAAAATATTATTTAGATGGGTATCTTACAACAAGTTATTTTACAGTAGATGTACAAAGTGATGAAATTGAATCAATTCGTATTGTTCAAGGAGGAAATCCTTTAGAGATTCGTCTAGGTGGAAAAGTCTATCAAAGTGATACTACGATTTCTTATGATCTTTATAAAAAATATTATCATACAAAAAAAGGCTTAAAAGTTATTTGGAAACCAGAAGATTATCTTTTTAACTCTAAGATAAAAGATATTTCTGATAATTTTAGAATTGAAGTGAACTATAAATCAAAAGCAAGTAAACTTTTTGAAGTAGAACTTTCTTTTAATCAAAAAGGACAAATGTTTGTTCAAAAAAGAAAAGCAAAACGTACAGAAATCAATACTGAATTAAAGCAATCAAAACATAAATACTTACGTTTTAGTACTTTAAGTGAATCAGAAACAATCAAAGAATTAAAAGAACTCCTTCCTCAAGAAGTTATAGATGAATTGATGAAAAATGGTTATGTTTATGAAGACAAAAAAGAAAATTATTTTAATTTCAGTAATGATAAAGATGAACCAACTTTAAGACTTGATGTTAGTTATGATAAAAATAACAAAATCATTCAATATGTTTCAAAAGAATATGGTTTTACAGATAGTATTACATCAACTCTTGAAAAAGACCCAATAGAAATCATTAAACATGCACAAGATATTTTGATGAATCAACAACTTCCTCTTACAGAAGTCATCCTTCCTAGTCATTATAGTGGAGGAAACTATAAAGCATATATTGATGATTCTTATCAATATGTTATTCAAACAGATATCAATATGCTTGTTCGTATAGAAAAAAGAGAAGAAAATGATATTGTAGAAAAAGAAGTCACTTCAAATATTTATAGCTATGATGATATCACTTCAGCAATTAATACAGTTATTGATTATTTTAATGAAAATTTTAAAGGCTGTACATTAAAAGAAATTTATTATGCGGGAGATAATGAAAATTATTTTAAAGAAATACTACAACAATATGGTGGAGATGAAGCTATTGTTTTAACATCAACATTTGATGTTGACGGAAGTGGTGGAGATGGTTCTTTAAATCCTAATAGTACTTATAAAGATTGGATTTGGTTACTTGTAAGAAATAAACAGGGTGAATGGAAACATGTAGATCATGGTTATTAAAATGGTATAAAAAAGAGGAGCATCCATCAAGGATGCTCAATCTCTATACAAACACTACACTTCCAACATGGTTATTATAAACTATTTTATTGAATAAATAAAACAAAATAATTAAAAAAATTAATTTTCACATAATCCATTGATAGAAGAGTATAAAATAGAAAAAATAGTTATTTTGATAATAAGTTTTTTATTATTTATTATGTTATTTTAGTTTGTAAAAATGAATCAGTATAATAATATAATTCCTTTTTAACAAATTATTTCCCAAGAAATAATTCATAAATTGGAAGATTTAAAATAAAGGAGAAAGATGATGACGAAAGAGAAAATAGAAAATAAATTATTTTGGCATTATTTATCAGGAGGAGTATTAGCACTTATTTGGATTTGTATAGAAATTGATATTTATCCTGTTAGAAATACTGATGAGTATTATTGGGGTGGATATAATCAATTAAGTTGTTTATGCTTGATTATTTTAGGAATTTTGGTTTATAAAGTAATAAAGATCATCTCTTTGAAGAAACAATTAAAAAAAGCACAGTTGTGCATAGAGCATAAATAAAGCTTGATTGTTTTTTTGTAATAGATGCACAAGAAAAATATTTTTTCTTGTCTTTAAAATAAAATATCTCTAAAATACACCTAGACACTAAATGTCACCTTGCTACTGTTAGAGAGCGAAGGTGACATTTATTTTTTAGGAGAAAATTTATGAAAAAAGAATTAAAAATGCCCAAAACAAAATTTGAAGCTATTGTTTTTTTATATGCTTATTTTATTTCAAGTAAAGTTGTTAAGTATTTTGCTTTTAAAGTTGTGTAGCCAACAAATCGAGGAATTGTTATTGTTTTAATGATTCAAGTATTTACGGTTATCAGTCAAGTGGCACTTGCTAGTATTTTAGGTGTATATCATGGTTATGGTTTTGATAGTCAATTTATTCCTCAGTATTTGATAACATATTGTCGTAATTTTATGATGGCTTTACCTGTTCAACTGTTTATTGTAGGACCAATGGCGAATATTTATTTAGAGTTTTATTTTCTTCTACAAATGGTGTTGAGGAATAAAAGATTGAAAAAGAATTATTAGAAGAAGGCTTCGCTGAGTAGTGAAGTTTTTTTTGTACAGGTTTATGTGCAATTTTTTTGCAATTCTTTGTTATATTCAAGAACAGAGGGGTTTGCAATATATTGGTGTAAGGAACGGAGGGATAGAAAATGGTGATTGATAAAGATCTTTATGCAGTTATGGATAATAAACAAGCCATGCAAGTTTTATTAGAAGACAAAGATGCTAAAGATGTTATTGAATATCTTAAAGCTTAAGAAGAAATTCTTAGGCTTTTTTCTTAATTTAGGAAATCCATTGTTTCATTTCATTGTAAAGATTATTGTAAAGATGAAATGGAGGAATAATGATGAAAAAAGTAGCAATTATAATAGCATCAGGTTTTGAAGAAGGTGAAGCTCTAACAATTGCAGATATTATAAAAAGAGCACATCTTCAATGTGATTTAGTAGGTTTTGAACAAGAGATTAAAGGAGGACATGAAATCATTGTAAGATGTGATCACATCTTAAATGAGACACTTCTTGATTATGACATGGTTATTTTACCAGGGGGTTATGGTGGAGCAGAAGCGATGAAAAATAACCCAACACTTATTTCATATTTACAACAAATGAATGAAAAAGGTAAATATGTTTGTGCTATGTGTGCAGCACCTATTGTTTTAGAAAAAGCAAATTTATTAGTTGATAAAAAATTTACAGCGTATCAAGGCTATGATCAAAAGATAAAACAAGGAACTTATTTAAATGACAAAGTAGTCATTGATAGCAATATTGTTACAAGTAGAGGACCAGCAACAGCTTATGCTTTTGCTTATAAGCTTGTAGAATTATTAGGTGGAGATGCTTTAGCAGTTAAAAAGAGAATGGTTTATTTTAATGCATTTGATGTCAAGGAGGATGAATAAAATGGGACGTGTTGCAGTATTAATGGCAGAAGGTTATGAAGAAGGAGAAACATTAACAATTGTGGATTTACTTCGTCGAGGGGGATTAGAATGTCATACGTTTAGTTTTAATGAAGAATTTGTAAGAGGAATGCATGGGATGTATGTAAAAGCAGATAAGTATTTTAATGATGAAATTAAAAACTATGATATGCTTGTTTTACCTGGAGGAAGACCTGGTGGTCAAAATTTATTAGAAAATCAAGATGTGATTTCACTTGTTCAATATTTTAATGATCATCATCAATATATAGCAGCGATGTGTTCAGGAACAGTTGTGTTAGAAAAAGCCAATGTCATTAAAGGAAAAAAGGTAACAGGATATACAGGTTATCAAGATAAACTTGTAAGTGGAGATTTTGTAAATGAAGTCGCTGTTTTTGATCAAAATATTGTAACGAGTCAAGGGCCAGCAACACCTTATCCTTTTGCTTTTAAAATTCTAGAAGTCTTTGGTAAGGATGTTACTGAAATGAAAGAAAGATTAATGTATAATTTTGCTGGAGGAAGATAGAAAGAGAGTGATTGTATGCTTTATGGAAAGTTACCGATTGTTTTTTTAAGTACTTTAGCGAGTGAAAAGAAAGATTCAACGAATAGTCAAATTGCAACGTATTTATTAAATCATTTAGATGATATTAAGGATATTGGTATTCAAGAGATGGCAAAGGAATGTTCTGTAGCGATGAGTTCTATTTCAAGGTTTTGTAAGGAAATAGGATTAAATGATTTTAATGAATTGAGAGAGTTATTGATTTCAACAAAGATGAATTTTGAACAATATTCTTCATCTTTTAAGGCTAAAGATCGTTTAGAAGAATATAGTTTAAAAGTTAAAGAAAGTATTACAATGGTAGAAAAATCAATAGATATGCAACAAATAGATGCATTATGCAAAGAAATCCAAAAATATCAACAAGTAGGTATCTTTGGTTTATTAAAAGCAGGAGCAGTTGCTTTTAATTTACAAAGTGATTTATTGATGTTAGGAAAACAAACTTATTCACATATTTCCTATAAGCAACAATTACAATATATTTCATCAACCAATGAAGATGATTTATTGATTATCTTTTCTTATACAGGATGTTATTTTGATTATCCTGATATAAGAACTTTAAAGAATAAATTAAAGAAACCACAAATTTGGTTGATTTCAAGTAAACAAGAAAGTTATCCAGATTTTATTGATCATGTGATTACCTTTGATTCTAAACAAGATCAAAATAGTCACCCTTATCAATTACAATTTAT
>JABLTO010202101.1_pt1 | contig 15540 bp, 17 predicted proteins | sample 7160091 | NCBI WGS metagenome assembly JABLTO01 (sample SAMN14651225, study PRJNA627086) | human gut metagenome | isolation source: feces | host: Homo sapiens
GGTTAGACAAAAGATTTAAGCGATAACTAGCCTAGTGTTAGACCACTCTAAAAGTTAGAAAAGGTAAGGATCCACCAATCCTTACCTTTTCGTTTTGATGCAATTGTTTTCTGACTTGCAATCAAATTATAGCATTTCATATTTTAATATGCAAGTTCATTTCAAAACACAATAAACATTGCACCCATTTTCATTTTACAAAAAAACCCAAATCGAAAGATCGATTTGAGTTTTTTGAATTTCTCTGAATAAACGTATAAATTAACGTTTTAAGAGCTACAAATCCTTATAAAATATAGGACTTTAGATGATTTTGTTGCATACAAGTTGCATTATCAAAACAACTCAAAACAATTTAAATTAATCTGTATTATCACTAGAAGCTAATACAGATTCAACTTGAGCAATTAATTGTTCTTTATCAGGCATATATGTTACATATTTAGAAGCAAAAATATTATTACTTAATCCACCTAAAGCATATTGCATATCAACATTTCCTTTATCAGTACACAAGATCAAACCAATTGGAGGATTATCATTTTCATCATTTACTTCTGCTGCATAGTAATTTAAATACATATTAAGTTGTCCGACAGCTTCAGGCATCAATTTAATAGTTTTTAATTCTATTAATACATATGATCGTAGAATTTTATTATAAAAAACCATATCAACATAATAATGCGTATTTCCAAATGTTACTCTTTGTTGTGTTCCTACAAACATAAATCCTTTTCCTAGTTCTAAAAGGAATTTTTCAATTTGTCTAACAAGTGCTTCTTCTAAATCAGATTCCATCATCGGTTTATTTTCAGGTAGTCCAAGAAATTCAAAAACATAAGGATCTTTTACTATATCTTCTGGTTTAGCAATTTCATTGCCTTTTAACGCCAATTCGAGAACTTTCTTTTTATTAGCTTCACCATTTGATAACAACAATCTCTCGAATAATGAAGAACTTATCTGTCTTTTTAATTCTCTTACTGACCAATTTGAATTAATTGCTTCTTTTTCATAAAAACTGCGTTTGTCATCATCTGATATATACAATAATTCACAATAATGAGTCCAACTCAATTTTCCAGTCACTGACTGGAAAATTGGATATTTCGTATAGAACATTTTCATGTTATATAAATTAGATTGTGAAAAACCTTTTCCAAATTTATTTGTAAGATTTTTTGAAATAGCAAGTAATTGCTTTTTTCCATATTCGCCACGATTATTCTTTAATTCATTTTCAACAATAACGCGCCCAATATTCCAATAAGCATTTAAAAGTTCACTATTTACTTGTTTTGAAACATTATTTCTAGCATTCGTGATAATGCTAGAAATTTCATTTACCAATACTTCATTATCAATTAAGTTGTTATCCATTTTTAAAACTCCTTCCTTTGAAATCATATATTCATTATACCCTTAATTTCAAAAGAAAAAAGAAGTATTCAAACTTCTTACAAAGTTTAAACACTTCTCTAGATATCTCATAAAAGTTATTACTAACGTTTTGAGAACTACAATTCCTTATAAAACAAGGATATTCAAGCCATTTTGTTGCATACAAGTTGCATTACAAAAGCTACTCAAATATACTATTTAAAACTTATCATGTAAATTAAATGCTTTTATATAAAGAAAATATCATACTTATTCGTATGATATCCTCTATTATTCAGTTTTATATATTATTAAGGAAGAAAAATTATAAAACTAATCTAGATTTTCGCCATTTGTTTCAATGACTTTTTTATACCAATAGAACGATTTTTTTCGATATCTATTCATCGTTCCATGACCTTCATCATCTAAATCCACATAAATAAATCCGTATCTTTTTGACATTTGACAAGATGAAGCACTTAATAAATCAATGCATCCCCATGTTGTATATCCCATTAAATCAACGCCATCTATAATAACAGCATCCTTTAATGCTTTAATATGTTCTCGATAATACTCAATATGTCTTTCATCATTGATTTCTTCACCTTCGACATATACTTCATTTGTTCCAGTACCATTTTCAACAATAAATAATGGTTTTTGATAACGATCATAATACATATTCAATGTATTACGTAAACCCATTGGATCATCTTGTCTTTTATATAAAATTTCACCTAAATACGGATTTTTTAAAGTAGCAAGGGGATTATTTTTAATCTCTTCATTGAGTTTTTCGTCACCACTAACAACATGTGTTGCATAATATGAAAATGAAAGAAAATCAATCGTATTATTTTTAAGAATTTCTTTATCATCATCTTCAAATGGAATAGATATTCCTTTTCTTTCTAATTCTCTTAATTTATATGATGGATAGTACCCTCTCGCCTGTACATCACAGAAAAAGAATGCATCTCTATTTTTTGTAATTGTTGCAAATACATCTTGAGGATGACATGTATATGGATACCATGTACCTCCTGCAAACATATTCCCAATTTTATTTGTTGGATCAATTTCATGACCAATTTTTACTGCCCACGCACTTGCTAATAAAATATGATGAGCTGCATTATATAACTGTTGTTCTTTATCTTCATTTGGATCAATAACAACACCTGCTGATAAATAAGGTAAAATTAATGTGTCATTAATTTCATTAAAGGTAAGCCAATAATGTACAATACCTTTATATCTTTTAAATAAAACTGTTGCATATTTCTTATAGAAATCAACCATTTTTCTACTTTTAAAACCACCATACTCTTTTACTAAATAAAGTGGAAAATCATAATGAGAAATCGTTACTAAAGGTTCAATATGATATTTTTTTAATTCTTTAAAAACATCATCATAAAATTGTAATCCTTTTTCATTCGGTCTATCTTCATCCCCTCGAGGAAATATTCTTGACCATGAAATAGATAATCTTAAAACCTTAAATCCCATTTCCGCAAATAATGCAATATCTTCTTTATAACGATGATAGAAATCTATCCCATTTAAAACCGGATATTTTTCATCTTCTTTAAAAGATAAATCTTGTACATTTCCAAACATATATTGAAAACGATTTTTTCCATTTGGAACTACATCCATGTTAGCAAGACCTCTACCATCTTCATTATAGCCACCTTCTACTTGATTAGCAGCTATTGCTCCACCCCATAAGAAATCTTTTGGTAAGGTTCTCACTTTATGCTTCCTCCTCAGCTAATTTTGTGGCTTCTTCTTTCTTGCATAAAGAATGATCATAAGCTACAAAGAATGGATACCAAATAGCTAATGTTAGTGGAATCATTAAGGCAATAAAAATGAATACTCTCCAATCTAAACAATAAACAAATAGACTTAGGAAAACAGGATAAGTCCCACTAATTAATAAATAAGGTGCTGTCAATAAACCAAATGAACATGCTAACCAATAAAGAATAGCTACGATTAATCCATTAGCAATGAAAGGAAGCATTAATACAGGATTAAACATAATTGGTGCTCCAAATAATGCTGGTTCTGAAATTCTAAAAATACTAGGCACAATTGTTGCTTTCCCAAAAGCTTTTAATTGTTGTGATTTTGCTTTCCAACAAGATAAAATACATAGTCCAAGAGTATTTCCTGTTCCTCCTAAAAAACCAATACCTAATGTCATAAAGATAGGATGAAAAATTGGTGCTTGTCCTTTTGCAACTAATGCTGCATTTGCTGTAAAAGCTGCTGTTGTAATTGGAGCAGTAAGTGCCATAGTAACCATTTGTCCATGCACCCCACAACACCATAACAACAACATAAATGCACATAAGAATATTGAACCAGGAACAGAGTTAACTGCTGCAACTGGTGTTGCTAAAACTTTTTCAATAAGTGCAGGAATTGACATTCCTAAATAATTACTACTCAATAAACTTAAAATATAGAATATAGAAACATTGATAACCATAGGTACAATTGTTCTAAAAGAATTTGTTAATGCTGGAGGACAAATTTCTGGCAAACGAATTGTAATATTGTGTATTTCACAAAATCTTGTGATTTCTACTGTTAATAAAGCAACAATAATAGCAGTAAATAATCCTTGTGCACCTAAATATGTACAATTCATTAATAATGGAGTTGTTCCATCCGCTAAAGCTAAATAATTTGCTGGTGCTGCAACTAATAGAAAAACAACAAGTGCAGTTAAACCATTAGTAATACCTTTCATTGAATATGAAGTTGCTAAATTATCAGCAATAACAAAGGTAACTGCTAATGCTAATAATCCCATTGACATATTGTATGGAACCAAAATAGCCATTTTATACTTAGTAGCAAAATTAAACCATCCAGAAAAAATTGACCAAACACCACCAGATTTAACCATGTCTGCAGTTACTGGTGGATTAGCAATAACCATAAATACTGCCCCAACAAAGATTAATGGTAATACTGTCATAAAACCTTTTTGCATTGCAGATAAATGTCTTTGTTCACCTAACTTATCAGCGATTGGAGACATTTTATCTTCAACAAAGTGCATAAACTTATCCATTTACTTTCCCTCCTTTATCATTCTTTTTACTTCTTTTATAATATTTTCAACATTCCCTAAAGCATAATCTGAAGGATTAATAACAGCTGAAGGTCGATCAGTTACCGCTTTTTGAACATCTTTAATTTTATATCTCATTTGTGGTCCCACTAATAAGACATCATAATCTTTATAAACACTTAAATAATCATCAATTGGAATTGCTTTAACTTCTAAATCTTCGTTATTTTGTTCTGCCCATTGATTCATCTTATTCATTAAAATACCAGTTGATAAACCATTAGCACACATTAATAATATTTTCATAAATCTTCCCTCTCTTTAAATTTGCTAATATCAAGTAAATTGAATATTTGATCGATCATTTGTTTCTTTTTACTTAGCAACTGTAGTATAAAATGTAACCGTTTTTTATTCAAATAGCATATTTTATCTCTTTTTCTTTTATTTATACACTATTTTTTTAATTTATACACTTTTTCTTCTTTATCGTTTATTTTCTTCGTTAAACTGTTTATTTACAAGCAATAAAATTATTTACCTTTTAATTACTCTTAAATATTTTTTATACACTTTATACACTAATAAATAAAAAATAGCTTACTTTACAATAAGCTATTAAAATAAGTATTAAATTTCTTTAATAATCGTAATTAAACTTGCAATATCAGAATCAGAAAATTGAATATGAAAAGGTTCTTCTATCATTTCTACTAAATCATATAAATATTCGTATGTTTTTTTATGTGTTGAAATTATATTTTTATAATTATATTTTTTAGGAATTGGTACATTATCAACCAAGCTACAGATAACACCACTAAGATGCATAATAAGACCTATCTTTTTATCATAGGATAATTGATATTGACGATCTAATTCTTGAATAAATTCTGGTAATTCTTTTTTCAAGATATCAATATCAATATTCGGTGCTTGTTTTTCAATATTTTTAAATATTAATGAATATTTTATTTTCTTTTTAATGACAATGTCTTGATTAGAACTTGAAATTAATAGTGATAATTTATCTAATGGTGTATTAAATAATTGAGTTACAGAAATAAATTTAATGCCATATAATTGAGGATCAAATGATCCCATTGTACATAAAACATTATACGATTTTCTTAATTCATTAATTTTAAACAATAATTCTTTATGATTATTCATTGATAATGGAACAATATCAATATCTTGTAATTCTAATGAATCTTCTAGGTATTTTTTTATTTGTATAGCACCACCTTCGCCATTCATACATAAAGTGATAATAATATTTTTCTTTTTTTGTCGATGATAGTTTTCAACAATTGATGGAAAATAATGTTGATAACTTTGTTCTAATTCAGACATAATATCATCTAAATCATCATTGCTATTCATCTTTTTTACAGTTTCTAAAGCAATCATTGTAGAAGGTGCTGCAATAAAACGGATATCTATACCTGTTTCTTTAGAAATCAATTTACCCATAGTTTTTACAGAACCCATGTCATAGATAAGTAATATACCTTTACCTCTATTAATTTTTTCAATCAATGATTTCATTTCTTCATAAGCCAGTTGCATTTTCTTTTCTAATAAAAGATCGTATGAATAAACACTATTACTATTTGACATTTGTTTAACAACACTAGCAAGGGAACTTGCTACATTTTTTCCATGCATAGCAATTAACAATACAGGTTTATTTTCGCTTTCTTTTAATTGATTCAAAAGTAAAATCAAAACAATAGTTATTGCTTCATCTAACGGTATATCTATTTTATATTTCTTTTCTAAATGTTCTATTAATTTTAAACTTAGTATATATTCTTCTTGATATTTATTTACTATTTGATTTAAATCAAAATTAATTTGTTCATTTTGCTTATTATTTATTATTTTTGTTAAATGAAGAGATAAAACAATAAAGACTTCTTGTGGAAAAACTCGTTTTAATTTTTGTGATGAACTATCTAAGAATTCTTTTACAATATCTATAATTTCTCGTGGAACGTATTTACTAATATTCAATTCATTTATTTTCTCTTTATCAATATATTGTCTATAATTCGATATTAATTGATCGTATTTATTCTTCAACAAAAAGGATTTATCAACTAATGATGTATCTTGTTTTTCAAGATGTTCATAAACAGTAGAAGTACTTTCCTTTATTTTTATTTTTTCAATAGAATCTTTTGAATAATAATATAAAAAATCATGTGAAATAAGTTTATTTATCTCTGTCGATTTTTCTTTATAAAAAATAAAGCCTTTTTTTACATAGATTGGAAAATCATCAAGATAGACATAGACATTTGAATTATTATCTAAATTTTTCAAAAAAGCATGTGAACATGCACTAGAAATATCATTTACAAGTTGTTTTATATTATTTTTACAATGATAAAGTAATAAGCATTCTAATGTTTCAGGTTCTATAACAATCGACTTATCTATTTTTCTTGCTTCTTTTTTAAAACATCCCTGAACTAATTCCATCCTTTCAACCAATCCTCTTTTATCTAAAGAAGGCAAATCAATTTTTATTGATATATTATCGAGAGCATTACTTTTTAAATCATTTTCATTAAAGCAATCCGATGACAAAACAACCATAAAGTTATTTTCTTTTAGTGAACTCATTTCAATTAAATCATATATAATTGATTTATATTTTTCTGGTATTAAATGAACATTATCAAAATAAACCATTCCGTTTTTCGCCTTTTCTAAAGCAGCTTTTCCATAATCAATAAATAAATTCTTAATCATAGTTTCATCATTCATAAAATATTTACAATTTAGCTTCACTAATTGGCCATTTTTATTAATAAGACCTTTTTCTTTAGAAAATTCATATATTTTTTCAGCAAATAAACTTTTACCCGTACCACTTTCCCCTGACAATAAAATAACCGGTTTTTTCCCAGGATATAAAAGTGTTGATTTAATATCTTGAATAGACTTAGCAAGACTTCCATTAAACCCTATTAGTTGATTAAATATAGTATCATCTTCATCTAATTTATTATGTATTTTATAAAGTACCGGTCTCCCAGATATTTTTTCTAATTTATTTTCTCTAACTAATTCATTCAAAATAGCTGATAAATTAGAACGTTGAATATTTAAATGACTTGCTAGTTCTTTCGTTGAAAACACCATTTTAGAGGGATCATTTTGATCTTTTTTTGTAGATAGTTTATTGATATAAAAAAGAACCTCATATTTCTTTTTCATAAAATTTCTCCTTTTCTAAATATATTCATATTATAAAACAAAAAAAGAAATATGCACACTTTTATAAAGTCTACATATTTTTCATATTCTCTATTCAACTATTTATTTCAATTCTATAGGTACTTTAACTTTTGCATAACGTACTTTTTTACCATGCTCTTGAAAATAGTAATTTGGATAAGTCGCTGTCGCAATTCCACAAGATTTAATATTACGTTTTTTTAAATAAATCGATATATCTTTAAAAATTTCAGTATTTGGATATTCCCAGTTCTCATTAATAACAACTGTATTTAAACAATGTTGTCTTGGCATAACTCTTGCATCTTTTAAAAATTCTTGAGGAAGTTGATTATAAATAATTTCCGGTATCACAAAAAACCACTCTGTTACACTTTGTGAAGAATCATATTGTTTTACATCTGTTACTTGTGCTTGACTAATGAATGGGAGATATTCAAATAATTTTGCATAATATCTTGGATCATCTTTAGTAAAACAAAATTCTGATTGAGAAATTTTCGCATAAGGTAATAAATAACATTTAGGTTCAACAGTGATCCAATAGTTCCCAATATTATAAAAATCTGTTTCTGACTCAACCTTTAAAGTTGTTAAATAATCTATAAGATTTTTAGTTTCCTTTACTTCTGATTCTAATTCACAAATTTTATTATTTAAAATATCCGTTACTTTAGAAACAGGTATACCCTCAACATACTCTACCGATTCTTTCATAGAATATCCTATCTTTCGATTATATAAACATGCTAATAATGAAATAACATCTTTATTATCTAAATCACGATAGTTGTTTTGACTTATTCTTTTTGGATAAATCACTCCTTCTTTTTCATAATAACGTATTGTATCTGTAGATATGCCTAACAATTTAGCAGCTTCACTAATTTTCATAATATGATCTCCTTAACATTAAAGTTAGTCCAATGTTTTATTGATATAAAATTATATCATACAAGATTTATTTCTTCAATTTTGTGTATTTTTAGAAGATAATGTACCTAAATTAGATAAATAAGCCATCCTTGACTATAGAGTTACTCCATAAATTATAATTTATATATAATCAAATATTTGGAGGTAGAAAAATGGAAAATCGTGTTGTATTAGTTACTGGTGGAGCAAGTGGAATTGGAAAAGGTATGGTTCGTATGTTTGCTGATAGAGGTTGCCAAGTTATTATTTTTGATGTTCAGGATGATAAAGGAGAAACTTTAGCAAAAGAATTATGTGATCAAGGAAAAAAAGTTGTTTATAAACATGTTAATTTATTTGATATTGATGAAATCAAAAATGCCTATGTATGGATAAAAGAACAATTTGGAAAATTAGATTATGCTATGAATAATGCAGGATTTGGTATTCCAGCAAAGCCACTTGATGAATGTACCAGTGAAGAAGTTAATAAAGTAATTGGAATTTGTTTAATTGCTGTTACAAATTGTATGATTGAAGAAATAAAAATAATGAAAGAAAATGGTTTTGGGCGTATTGTCAATACGACATCTGGTGCTGGATTATTAGGAATCAAAGGAAACTCAGTTTATTGTGCAGCTAAGCATGGTGTTGTAGGTGTTACAAAAGCAGCTGCTCTTGATTACGCAACATCTAATATTACTATTAATGCTATCGCACCAGGAACTATCGAAACTGAATTAGTAAATTCACTCAAAGAAATCGCTCCCGATGCTTATAAACAAGCAGAAGAATCAAATCCAAGTGGTCATTTAGGAAAGCCAGAAGATATTGCTAATGCAGCAGTATTCTTATGTGAAGATGCATCATCTTTTATTAATGGTGTTGTGCTCCCTGTTGATAGTGGTTGCGTAGCTGGAAAATAATAATCACATAGATATTGAAATTATATTATATTCATAAGTGATTAGTTTTTTTACAATAACTAACTCTAAAAATTAAGAAGGTAAGGATTCGACAATCCTTACCTTTTCATTTTGATGCAATTGTTCTCTAATTTGCAATCAAATTATAGCATTACATATTTTAATATGCAAATTCGTTTCAAAATATAATTATATGATACATTGTACTCATTTTTATTTTACAAAAAAACCCAAATCGAAAGATCGATTTGAGTTTTTTGAATTTCTCTGAATAAACGTATAAATTAACGTTTTGAGAATTGTGGAGCACGACGTGCTTTTTTAAGACCATATTTTTTACGTTCTTTAACACGTGAATCACGAGTTAAGAATCCTGCAGCTTTTAATGTTGGTCTGTAATCGTCACCAGCTTGTAATAAAGCTCTAGCAACACCATGACGGATTGCACCAGCTTGTCCTGAGTACCCTCCACCATAAACATTAACAGTTACATCAAATTTGTCTTTAGTGTTTGTTAATTCTAATGGTTGATTAACGATCATGTTTAATACGTCTGATGCTAAATATTCTCTAGCTTCTTTTCCATTAATAACGAAGTTTCCTGTACCTGGTGTTAAGATAACACGTGCTACAGAAGATTTTCTTCTACCTGTTCCTCTATATTGTACGTTTGCCATTATCTTTCACCTTACCCTTTCACTTTCATTTCTACTGGATTTTGTGCTGCATGAGGATGTTTATCACCAGCATAAACAAATAATTTCATTCCTTGTTTTCTACCTAAAGTGTTATGTGGTAACATACCTTTAACTGCTGCTTCAACAAATCCTGTTGGATTTTGTTCTAAGAATTGTTTAGCTGTCTTAACTTTAAGACCACCTAACCATCCTGAATGACGGTAATATTTAGTGTTTTCTAATTTTTTACCTGTCATAACTACTTTGTCAGCATTGATAATGATTACATAATCACCAGTATCAACATGTGGTGTGTAAGTAGGTTTATTTTTCCCTCTTAACACTGTAGCAACTTCTGAAGCTAAACGACCTAATGTTTGTCCAGCTGCGTCAACTACATACCATTTTCTTTCGATTGTGGCAGCATTTGCCATTGTTGTTTGTCTCATCTTTTTCTTTTCTCCTTTGTTTATCCTTACCGGGGACTTTAAAAGGTTTTTGCCTATGAAACCTTTTTAATTATATGAAATCACAATATCAATGTCAACAAAATAATGCGACAAAATCATATTATTTTTAATATTTTTCAATTTACTCAAAAGGAGCTTCTGGAATAATGATTGCTGCAATAATATAAACCAGTAAACCTGTTCCAGCATATAAACAAAGTAACACAGTAGCAAGTCTTACAAGTGTTGGATCTACATCAAAATATTCTCCAAGTCCTCCGCATACCCCTGCTAATACCTTATCTTTAGTTGAACGATATAACTTTTTATTCATTATTATTCCCCCTTAAAATGAATTGTTACATTTCCCATATCTGTATCGATATCAATATTTTTATTTCCTATAACTTGACTTGCATCACTTACATGAACAGAACTCATACTACCATCTTTTGTCACTTTATATTGATCTCTTGTATCTGCCATCACTAAAGATACATTTCCCATATCATTTTCTAAATCTAAGTTATACGTATCTAAATTAGAAATTTCTAAATCACCCATATCATTAGAAATATCCGCATTTTCTTTAACAAGTAAATGTTTGATTGTTACTTTACTTGTATCACTTTCCATTTCTAATTGATTGCATTGTAAATCTTCAATTGTAACCTTTGAGGCATCAATATCTAAATCAATGTGATTAAATTGAATATTTCTTGGAATATATAAAGTAAGTTTGCTTGTTTCTTTTTTATGAGTTACACCCGTAAAAGAAATATCTGCAACTTGTCCATTATATTTAAAATCATAATCTTTATTAACATGACTTCCTTCTACTTTAATTGTATTTCCATCATAATAAACGATTTTACCATTTAATGCTGATAATTCTAAATCAAGGTTACAATGAGCATCAACACCTAATTCCAAATTAACATCTTTTGCTTTACCAAAAGATTTAAATTTAACATAATTCGTTACTTTTTGTGCTTCACCAGGTAATTGATCTAAGCCATTCATCAAAACACCACCAACGCATAAAGCAAGACCAAGAATTAATGTTACAAGTGCAATACATTTATAAATTTTCATATTAACCCACCACCTTATTATAAATATCTTTACCTAAATCAATGAGTGCTCTAAATGCTTGTGGTAAATATTTAAAAATACTGACTGTCATTAAAGAAGTTAAATAACTTAAAGAAAATAATAATAAACCAACACCTAAACAAATAAGACCACCAGCAATTAAACCATCCATAAACATTTTAATAGCAACAACAACTAAAGCAACTAAAGCACATAACAATCCAAATGTACCAAATATACCGATACATACAATTGAAAGAAATAAACCAAACGCTGCTACTACTAAACCACCAACACCACCAATTGTTGGTAAAATAAGTAAAACTAATAAAACAACAATGATTCCTCTTAATATACGTGTATTTCTTTCATTATAATAATGAATTACTTCTTCATTTTCTTGCTCATTTATATCAAGTCCCTCTTTAATTGTTTGTGCAACTTTTTCAGGTGTTCCTAATTCATCTATAACTTCTTGTTCATGTTCACTTCCTGCATCTTCAAAGTAATCACGATAATAATTAAGTGCTTCATCTCTTTCTATTGAATCTATATCTTGTAATAATTTTTCCAATTCATCTAAAAATTGTTCCTTATTCATTATTATCCCCTCCTTTTAATAATGAATCTATTCTTTGTGTATAGACTTTCCATTCTTCTCTATACATTTTAAGTTTATCCTTTCCTTGATCAGTAATACGATAATATCTTCTATTTCTACCATCTATTTGTTGATCATATGTTTCTAAACACATATCTTTTTGTAGCCTTCTAAGTACTGGATATAAAGTTGATTCGGAAACATCGATTCCTTTTCTCACATCTTGTGTAATTTTATAACCATAGGTTCCTTCTTCTTTTTTAGCGACAACACTTAAAACAATGGCGTCTAACAAAGCAGCCCCTGTATTAAATATCATATTTGCCCTCCTATTCTTTTTACAATAATATTATATAACGTATAGTATTATATTACAACAAATTTATTGATAAAAAAATAATGTGCTAAACACATTATTCAAAAAATTCTAAAGTTAATTTTAAAACTTGTTTAATATCAGATAGTTTATCAAAATTATGATTGCCATCTTCTATCGAAACAAACTTTGTTCCTTTATGAAATAGTTTCATATATTTATCACTAATTTCATAAGGAACTGTTGTATCTTTTGTTCCATGAATCACAAGTAAATCATTTTGATAAGTATCTAATTCTTGATAAAAATCTCTTTTTAAAATATCTTCTACAAAATCATCTGATATTTCATACCCACCATGATCATAAGTTTTCGCTCTTTCAACTTGTCCTGTTAAATAATGAAGCGCATCTGGTAAATTAAAAGCTGGCGCCCATAAAACCATTTTTTTAATTACATCTGGATAAAGCTTAGCAAGTTCACTAGCAATAGCGCCACCCATTGAATGACCTAAAACATAGATTTCAGTACAATTTTCCATTTTTAAACATTCTTCTAAAATCACTCTTGCACAAGAAAGTTCATCTTGAAAAGTCATATCGACAAAATTACCATCACTTTCTCCACTTCCTAAAAAGTCAAAACGAAATGATGCTATTCCTTTTGCTTCTAACATACGGGATAATTGAACATAAGAAAACTTTGTTCCTGTTTTTTGTCCCGTAAAGCCATGAAAAATCAAACAAACCGGGTGTTTGTCTTGATTAGGTTTATGAAAAAAACCTCTAAGTGTACCTTTAGGTGTAGGAATTTCACAATAATGTTGCATTTTAAATACCCTCATGTGCCTTCTTGATTCTTCGAATACCACCCATTGTGACATATTGTTTTGTAATATCTATAATATTTTCTTTTTTAAAATCTCCACCTATAAAAAGACACGTATCCATAATTTCATTTGTTACAATTGTAAGCATTTCATCAGATAATTCCTCTGGTATTTCATTTCTTACAATTTCTTTACATTCATCTATATATTCAGTTTTATCAATTTCTGTAATACCTTCCATATTAATACCTCCATGTATTTTTCATTATAACAAATAATATGTCTAAATGATGAATTTATCAAAAAAAAGACCAAATTGTTCCATTACAACAATTCTAATTAATCTTTCCATATAATGAAAATAAGAACATTCCATACTCTATTGATACTATGATTATAGCGTGTTAGTAGAGAAATAAAGAAAGGTAAAAAATGACTAAAAAGAAGAAATATATTTATATTAATTTAAAAAACACCCGGGAGGATAAAGATTTAAAACAAAAAGACATAGCTAAATTGATTCATGTATCCCCGCGTACATACTCTCACTATGAGAATAACGAAAGAGAAATGTCCCTCGATACTTGGAAATTACTTTCTAAACTTTTAGAAAAAAGTATTGATTATCTAAGCATTATTGAAGAAAAAAAGAAAGATAAGGAGTAAAATCTCCTTATCCCTTATTCATAATCACAAATATAACCTTTATGATCTAATTCTAATTTAATAACTTCCCAATCATTTAATAATGATCCAAGTTCTTCTTTTAAACGAACAACACCCATTTTATCTTCTTCACGAATAACTGCCATTAAAGTAGGTCCTGCCCCTGATAAATAACATCCTAAAACATTTTCATCGTTTTCTAAAACATTCATAATTTCATCATAATTATGAATCAACTTACCACGATAAGGTTGATGTAAACGATCTTTAAACCCTAATTTTAAACCATCATCATAACCATTAATCAAAGAAGCAACGACAAGAGCTAAATGGGAAACATTTTTGATTGCATCTTGACGATCTAATGTTTGTGGTAACACTTTACGTGATTCTTCAGTAGATAAAGTAAATGGTGGAATTAAAGCTACAAAACGATATTCATGTTTTACAGGAATATTTAATGTAAGCACTTGTTCTTCTTCCATGACTGAAACTGTTAAACCACCAAAAATAGCTGGTGCAACGTTGTCTGGATGTCCTTCAATCTTTGTCGCAAGTTCAAGAATTTCTTGACGATCATCTGTTTTGTCTTTAAAAGCAAAAGCTCCAACGATTCCTGCCACAATACATGTTGAACTACTTCCAAGACCTCTTGTATAAGGAACTTGACTTTCACAATGAATATTGACTCCTTTAAAGTCTAAACCACAGCTTTGAGCTGCTTGGCTAAAAGCTTGGTATGTTAAGTTTTCTTCATTACAAAATTGTGTTGGACAACCTGTAATATTTAATCCACCTTCATTTAATTCAAAAGTAAAGGTATTATATAAAGTTAACGCTAATCCAGCAACGTCAAATCCTGGTCCTAAATTGGCACTTGTTGCTGGTACTTTGACTTTGACTTTCATTCTTTAAAGTCCTTCCATTTCTGATTTAATAAAATTAATAATTTCTGTTTTATCAATATGTGTTTTATGTAGCACTTCTCTATCCTTAATTCCAACTAATGGTTTAGGTACTGCTACACCTGTTTTTTCATTTAATTTTTTAATTGCATCATAAACATCTAATTCTTCATTGAATAATGCTTTATAAACAGATTCAGGGAATTTATATGGTGAAGCTGTTGAAAGTAAGATTGTTTTAGTTTGATCTCCAGTTTCCTTTTGATATTGTTTTAATACACCATAACCACATGCTGTATGTGTATCTAAAACATAACCATTATCTTCATAACAATCTTTAATTGTTTTTAAAACTTCTTCTTCATTTAAATATCCTGCTTTAAATTGATCTTGAATACGTGCAAATGTTTCATCATCAACTTCATA
>JABLTO010054256.1_pt1 | contig 15538 bp, 10 predicted proteins | sample 7160091 | NCBI WGS metagenome assembly JABLTO01 (sample SAMN14651225, study PRJNA627086) | human gut metagenome | isolation source: feces | host: Homo sapiens
ATGTACTTTCTGGTAGCTTCTGCGAATACCAGCTGGCACTCAGTGTTTACGTTGATCTTTGCAACGCCCAGAGAGATTGCCTTTGTGATCTGGTCATCCGGGATACCGGTACCGCCGTGGAGTACCAGCGGCATGTCGCCGACAGCCTTCTTAACAGCTTCCAGTGTTTCGAAGCTCAGGCCTTCCCAGTTTGCCGGATATACACCGTGAATGTTGCCGATGCCAGCAGCCAGAATGTCTACGCCCAGATCAGCGATAGTCTTGCATTCCTGCGGATCTGCACACTCACCCCTACCGATTACGCCGTCTTCTTCGCCGCCGATTGCGCCTACTTCAGCTTCGATGGACAGACCCAGCTTATGTGCAACTGCAACCAATTCCTTGGTCTTTGCCAGGTTTTCTTCAATCGGGAAGTGAGAGCCATCGAACATAATGGAAGTAAAGCCTGCCTTGATGCAGTCATAGCACTGGTCATAAGTACCGTGATCCAGGTGCAGTGCAACCGGAACTGTAATGCCCAGAGATTCATCCATTGCCTTTACCATGTCTGCAACAACCTTAAAGCCGGTCATGTACTTGCCGGCCCCGCCGGAACCGCCCAGGATAACCGGGGAGTTCAGCTTCTGTGCTGTGTTCAGAATAGCCTTTGTCCATTCCAGATTGTTGATGTTGAACTGGCCGACTGCATATTTGCCGTCTCTTGCCTTGTTCATCATATCCTTTGCTGATACTAACATAAGTAAGTGCCTCCTAATAAAATTCTGCAACAGTGCCCGCACCGCATGCGGACGAGTCATCTGCTTCTTTATTATACCGCATATTCCGTCAAATTGCAATGGGTTTCCGAAATTTTTTTCTTTTTTTCGAATCCGGGCTTCACTGTAATGCAATTGCGAATCTTCATTTGTTGATTAAGCAACAGTGTATACACATTTGATGCTTGCAATCAGGTCTTGGGTTTTAGTATAATAATACTAGAATCATCCTACTTTTTGAAAAAATTCAGAACAAAACTACAAGAGCACGCGCCTGTTTCCGGGCAAATGCTGACACAGTACGTAAAATTTATCGCCAAAAGCCTGATTTTCACTGCAAACAGGCACTTAGCAGGAGGAGTTACATTTTCATGGACATTCATCAGTTTTTTCTGGGCAATGCCTTTGATGCCCATACCTATTTCGGGGCGCATTTCACAGAAGACGGCGTGGTATTCCGCACGCTTGCACCCAATGCAAAAGCAGTCGATCTGATCTGGGAAGGCGGTGACTGGGAGCCCATTCCTATGAAACGCATTCATGACGGAGGCATTTATGAGACCCTGGTGCCGGATGCCATTCCCGGACAGATGTATAAATACCGCATCACGCCCCAGAATCCGGACGGCGAAAGCATCGATCACTGCGACCCCTACGGGTTCGGCATGGAGCTGCGCCCGAATAACGCATCCATTATCCGTGATCTCACGACATTCACCTTTCATGATAAAAAGTGGATGCAGCGGCGGGGCAGTCACCATCAGAAGCCGGTAAATATTTACGAAGTCCACCTAGGCTCCTGGCACACGAATCCAGACGATCCCAACGGCTGGTACACCTATGCGGAGATTGCGCCGAAGCTGGTAGACTATGTGAAAAAGACCGGCTATAACTACATCGAATTTATGCCCCTCAGTGAGCATCCGGCGGACTGCTCCTGGGGCTATCAGAATACCGGATTTTTCAGCCCCACCTCCCGTTACGGCACTGCACAGCAGCTGATGGAGCTGATCGACACCTGCCACCGTGCCGGAATTGGTGTTATCCTGGACTTTGTTCCGGTGCATTTTGCCGTGGACGGCTATGCCCTGAACCATTATGACGGCACTACATTATATGAATACCCGGAAAAAGAGGACAACTACAGCGAATGGGGCAGCTGCAACTTTATTCATGCCCGTGGCGAGGTGTGCAGCTTTCTCCAGTCCTGTGCCAACTACTGGCTCTCCGTCTTTCACTTTGACGGCCTGCGGATGGATGCAGTCAGCCGGCTGATCTACTGGGGCGGCGATTCAAACCGGGGCACCAATCCGGCCAGCATCCACTTCCTGAAACGCATGAACCAGGGACTGCACCAGCTGCACCCGGACAGCATGCTGATTGCAGAGGATTCCACTAACTACGAAGGCGTGACCTGTCCGGTGGAATACGGCGGCCTGGGCTTTGACTACAAGTGGGACATGGGCTGGATGAACGATACGCTCAACTATTTTAAACAGTATCCCTGGGAACGGAAAAATGAGTATCACAAACTGACCTTCTCCATGATGTACTTCCCCAATGAATACTACCTGCTTCCGCTTTCCCACGATGAGAATGTCCACGGAAAGGCTACCATTGTCCAGAAAATGTTCGGTGACTACGAGCAAAAGTTCCCGCAGGCACGGCTTTTGTACATGTATATGTACGCCCACCCCGGAAAGAAACTGCTCTTCATGGGCAGCGAACTGGGACAGCTGCGGGAATGGACAGAGCAGCAGCAGCAGGACTGGGACATTTTAAAATACCCCATTCACGATGCATTTTTCCACTATATGACAGAGCTAAACAAGCTCTACCTCAAGGAGCCGGCACTCTCTGCGGATGATTATGCACCGGATGGATTCCGGTGGGTGGACTGCCACCAGGAACAGCGCTGCATCTATGCCATTGAGCGGCGTGCCGGCGACAGCCGTCTTTTGATTCTGCTCCATATGTCTGACGAAGGGACGCAGCACTATACCTTTACCCTACAGGACTGCGCCGGCCTGAAACCGCTGCTGCACACCGACTGGGAACGATTCCATGGAAACACCAAGGAATCCAAAGCCATTCTCAAAGGCGATGTTACCAGAGACGGCACACAGTTTACGGTGGATCTGCCTCCGTTCGGCGGCATTCTTCTGCGGATTCTCCCGGAGCTTCCGGCCAGAAAGCCGCGTACTGTGAAAAAAGCATAGAGAACTTTTTTCGGGCGTGCTGACACTACCCGAAATGTTTGAATTGCAAGCAGATTTTTTGTCAGATAAAACGAAAAACTCGTGAATGCTCTAATGTATTCACGAGCCTTTTTGCAGAAAAGAGGAAACACAGCTATGAAACGTTTTTTACAATGGTGGAAAGGACAGCCGGTGCTGGGAATTTCCCTGCTTGCCGCTCTCATTTCCATGTGTTTTATACCGCCGGACACCGGATATTTTTCTTATTGCAACCGTACCGTGCTAATTCAGTTATTTTGTCTTATGATTACAGTGGCAGGCTTCCGGAGCATAGGCCTGTTCGAACAAATTGCGCAAAATTTGCTGAAGCGTGCCGGAACGATCCGCCGTATCGGCATTTTCTTCACACAGATTTGTTTTTTTAGTGCGATGCTGATCACGAATGATGTTGCATTGCTTACTTTTGTGCCGCTGACATTGCTGTTATTTCAAAATCTAAATCAGGAAAAGTACTGCATCTGGATCATTGTTTTGGAAACAGCTGCAGCAAATCTTGGAAGTATGATGACACCAATCGGCAATCCGCAAAATTTATATCTGTATACAACATATCATCTTCGCATGACAGATTTTTTTCAGACAATGCTTCCCACCGGCGTGGTAAGTTGGATTGTGCTCTTGGTTTTGTCGATCCTTCTGCCCAAAACACCTTGTTACAAAGGCTGCACAGCAGATGCACCAACTGCAATTCCGAAAAAATCAGCTTTGGTATATCTGCTGTTGTTCCTGATTTGTCTGCTTACTGTATTTCGTGTCATCCCGGACTGGCTCTGCCTCGCCATTTCTGTTATACTCATATTCTTTTGCAATCGCACACTTTTTACCCAGGTGGATTACTGCCTGCTGGGAACATTTCTGTGTTTTTTCGTTTTTGTTGGAAACATTGCCAGAATCGATGTAATCCGAGATTTTTTTGCACAAATTATGCTGGGAAAAGTACTTTGGATTTCAGCTTTGCTCTCTCAGTGCATCAGTAATGTACCGGCAGCAGTCATGCTGTCCGGTTTTACGGAAAATGCAAAGGAACTGCTTCTGGGCGTAAATTTAGGTGGACTCGGAACTCCCATCGCATCTCTGGCAAGTTTAATCTCCTACCAGTTTTACAGCAAAACACAGCAATCTCATCCCGGAAAATATCTAGCAGTTTTTTCCGCAGTGAACTTTGGGATATTGATTCTTCTGCTTCTGACAGGATGGCTACAAATACAAAATACATAGTGCCCCCAGTCTGAACAGGCTCTTAGGGCAATAACGACATTTATTTTCCGGAAAATATTTTCCCTCCTGCAAGATTCCGTTTTTTCCTGCATAAGATAAAGGCAGCAGATAGAAACGGGCTTTTCGTGCCTGTTTTGTATCTTTTCGCACGCATCCTGCGTGCAGATTTTGCAGGAGGTTATGGAATATGTGTGGAATCACAGGAATCGTGCACATGGAACAGGATCTGCGGCAGCAGGAGCGCCTGCTCCGGCAGATGCAGCAGACACTGATCCGCAGAGGGCCGGATCAGGAGGGCGTTTTTCTGACACAGCAATGCGCCATGGCACATACACGCCTGGCTGTCATGGATCCGCTGCACGGCAGGCAGCCCATGGAGACCACAGCAGGCGGCGAAACCTATACTATCGTGTACAACGGGGAATTATACAATACCGCAGAGCTGCGCCGCCAGCTGGAACAGGAAAACGTCACCTTTCAGACCACGTGTGATACAGAAGTGATTTTACAGGCCTATGCCAACTGGGGGCCGGGCTGTGTGGAACAGTTCAACGGCATCTTCGCCTTTGCCGTGTGGGAGCACAGCGCCAAACGCCTTTTTCTGGCACGGGACCGCATTGGTGTAAAGCCGCTGTTCTACGCCAAAATTCCTGGTGGCCTGGTATTCGGCTCGGAAATCAAAGCGCTGCTCACACATCCGGAGGTACCGCACGAAATTGATCAGACCGGCATTGCAGAGCTGCTGCTCATGGGGCCGGGGCGCACGCCCGGCTATGGCGTGTTCCGGACTGTGGCAGAAGTCAAACCGGCACACTGCGGCTATTGGATGCAGGGACAGCTGCATCTGCACCCTTATTGGGAACTGCATGCGGCTGCCCATACCGAATCCTTTTCCCAAACCGCAGAGCATGTCCGGGAGCTGGTACAGGACACTGTCCGGCGGCAGCTGGTATCCGATGTGCCCATCGGAACCTTTCTCTCCGGCGGCCTGGACTCCAGCCTGCTTTCTTCCCTGGCCAATCAGGAAATGCAGCGCCAGGGAAAAGAACTGCACACCTTCTCCGTAGACTACCGGGACAATGACCAGTATTTTCAAAAGAGCCATTTTCAGCCCACCAGCGACCCGGCCTATATCCGCTGTATGGAGCGCTATCTGGGCTGCCGTCATCACTGGACGGTACTGGACACCCCTGCCCTTGCCAGGGCGCTGTTTGACGCAGTAGATGCCAGAGATCTGCCGGGAATGGTTGATGTTGACAGCTCCCTCCTGCTCTTCTGCCGGGAAATCCGGAAGGAAGTCACCGTGGCGCTGTCCGGAGAATGTGCAGACGAACTGTTCGGCGGCTATCCCTGGTACCGGGATCCGGATGTCCGGCGTGTCAATGGTTTTCCATGGGCACAGAGCACCGCCTACCGCATGCAGTTCCTGCGGCCGGAATATGCACAGTTGCTGGACGGTCAGGCATATGTCCAGGATGCCTATGAAAAAACGATCCGCGCCGCGGAAAAGCTGCCGGACGATTCCCCTCTGGAAGCACGCATGCGGGAAATGATGAAGCTAAATCTGGATTGGTTTATGCAGACGCTCCTGGATCGCAAAGACCGCATGAGCATGTACAGTGCCCTGGAAGTCCGGGTTCCGTTCTGCGACTACCGCATTGCGGAATATCTCTACAATGTGCCCTGGGAATACAAGGACTGGGAAGGCCGCGAAAAAGGGCTGCTGCGCACCGCCATGCAGGATTTTCTGCCGGCAGAGGTGCTGTGGCGGAAAAAAAGTCCCTATCCCAAGACCCACAACCCCACCTATCTCCGGGCAGTTTCAGAGCTGCTGTCTGATGTGCTCCGGGATACGGAAAGCCCGGTGTTGCAGCTGGTTCGCCGGGATATGCTGGAGCGTCTCCTGCAATCGGAGGAATCTGTGCAATGGTACGGCCAACTGATGACGCGTCCTCAGATCATGGCATATTTTGTGCAGATGAACTACTGGATGGAACATTATCAGGTAAAAATCCACATTTAAAAGACATATCTTTTCAAAAAAAGTTCTCACAGAACCAAATGCTGTGAGAACTTTTTTGTTTGCCAAAATTGTTTACGCCAGAGTATGCGTCTTTTTCCGGGAAAATGCCGTCCACAGGATCAGTCCCAGGAACAAAATTCCCAGTGCCATCCAGATACAGCAGGGCAGCACACCCATGGGTGCGAACATATCATAATAGCCCTTCAGATAAATCAGGCAAATGAAAATCGGCACTGCATAGGTCATATAGCCGCGAATCCAGTTCGGGAGCTGCATGCCGGTTCCGGTATTGACTTCCTTTCGGAACGCATCCCAGCCCCAACCATTTTTCCGCGCACAGAACAGCACGTAGATCAGGGAGCCAAGCGGCAGAATATTTGAGGAAACCAGGAAGTCCTCAAAATCCATAATGGTGCTGCCGCTGCCGAACGGCTGGATTCCGGAGAGCAGATTGAAACCGAATATTGCCGGAAGCGCCAGCACAAAAATCAGAATCAAATTGACCAGCAGGGATTTTTTCCGACTCCAGCTGCCCAGTTCTACAGTCATTGTGATAATATTTTCAAACACGGCAATTACTGTGGAAAGTGCAGCAAAGGACATGAACAAGAAAAAGCAGGTGCCCCAGATCCGGCCGCCTACCATATGATGAAACACATTCGGGAGCGTGATAAACAGCAGCTGCGGGCCGGAATCCGGTTCAATTCCATAGGCAAAGCAGGCAGGAATGATAATCAGGCCAGCGACAAATGCAACCATGGTATCCAGCACAATGACATTGACGGATTCTCCCAGAATTCGCCGATCCTTTTTCAGATAGCTGCCGAAAATCTCCATAGCGCCGATTCCGATGCTCAGAGTAAAGAAAGCCTGTGTCATTGCAGCAAACAGTACCGAACCGAATCCGATTTCCGCAATACGGCGAAAGTCCGGAACCAGATAGAATTTCAGTCCAGCAGAAGCCCCCTTCAGCCGAATGGAATTGACAGCCAGCACTACCATCAAGCCCATTAACAGGAGCATCATTACCTTTGTAATTTTTTCAATGCCGTTTTGCAGTCCCAGTGCACACACGCCGATACAGAGCAGCGTTACAATTGCCGCAAACAGCACCATAATGCCGGGAGAGCCGAGCATCTGGGAAAAGGCCGCTGCGGTTGTCTCCGTACTGGAAGCATCCAGCGCACCGGTGATATAGCGGAACGCGTAGTACAGCATCCAGCCGGTTACCATGGTGTAGAACATCATGAGCAAATAGTTTCCGGCAATTCCCATATATTTTGTCAGGTGATAGCGGCTGCCCGGCTGTTCCAGCCGGTTGAGCGCCTGGGAGATGCTCCGGTTGCTGCCCCGTCCGATGGCAAATTCGCACGTGAGGATGGGAAGTCCCAGCAGCACTAGACAAAACAGATACAGCAGCAAAAATGCACCGCCGCCGTTTTGTCCGCAGATATAGGGGAATTTCCACACATTCCCCAGACCAATAGCACATCCGGCCGAAACCAGAATAAAGCCCAGCCGCGACTGAAAGGTCGCCCTGTTTTTCGTTGTTTTTTCCATTCGTTCTTCTCCTTATGTCATAAATGAAGTGCCCGTTTATACAGAAGCTGTGTTCCGTTTCTCCGGCACAGCCTTCTGCAAAGGCAAAAACGCACGATGTATAATAAAGTGCATAATAGTATTATACCGGATGCTTTCTCTTTTGTCAATTCTATACAGCATTTTTCTTCACAAAATTTGAGAAGATGTACTTCCAGCTCAACTTTTCGAACTCTATTGCGCACAAAATTGACATTCTGTCTAAAACATGCTACAATAAAAAGCACACGAAAAACGGCTTGTACACCAAGGCAGGAAGGAACACTATGAAATTCTTGAAAAAATATTATAAAGTAATCGGCAGTATCATCACCGTATTGGCGCTGGTATTTGTGGTGAAGAAACTGGTCACAATGGATGTGGACTGGTCCCGGTTTGCAGACGGAAAAACTCTGGCGGTGATTGTCGGCTGTACACTGGTACAGGCCGCCATGATCTTATTTATGACGCTACCCTGGCTCCGGTATATCCGGATTTTGTCCGGCATCCAGATTCCCACGAAAAGCGCCCTTCCAGTCTACACCCGTTCCAATCTGATGAAGTATGTGCCGGGCAATGTATTCCAATATGTGGGACGCAACCAGCTGGCCGCAGATCTCCATATCAGCCATGTAGACGTAGCCTGTGCTACGCTGCTGGACATTGTCAGTTCCATGGTTACGCCGCTCCTGCTGATTCTGATTCTCATGGGAAAGGACATGCTCCTGCTGTTCCAGAAATACAGCCGGAACTTTCTCATCATCCTGATTGCCGGCATTCTGGTGCTGCTCCTGCTCATTCTGCTGCTGCGCTGGAAGTTCCGGGAACCGCTGAAACGGTATTTTGAAAAATACCGGAAACTGCTGAACCGAAAAAATATCCCCCGGATTCTGGTGGTTTTTCTGCTGTATCTGTCCCAGTACATCATTTCCACTGCCATGTACGGCACGGCCGCCTATCTGCTCTTTGACGTTCCGGCGGCACAGATGGGACTGTTTCTGGGAACATATCTGTTCTCCTGGATTATCGGCTTTATCACACCCGGCGCACCCGGCGGAATCGGCATCCGGGAAGCGGTGATGGTACTGATGTGCGGCAGCTTTATGAGTACCGAGACCATTATGCTCTATGCCGTCACCATGCGGATTATCTCTACATTGGGAGACGTTGTGGCATTTCTGGTCGGCCTCATCTGTGAGCAAATCTGGAAGCGAAAAGCCACAGTTCAATAAGCATCCCTCTCATAGCCTGTTTTTACGGAAAATGCATTTTCGGTTTTCCGCAGAGACAGGCTCTTTTTTTCGGATGCAATCCTTCTGAAGCAGCAGGATTCCCAGCAGATTGGGAACCGCCATCAGTCCGTTGGCAATATCCGAAATTGTCCAGACTGCCTGGAGCGAAAGCACAGTTCCCACGCCGGCAGCAAGACAAAAGCAAACCCGATAGACCGACAGACGCTTTCTGCCGCACAGGTAGGCAACTGCCTGTTCCCCACAGCAGCACCAGCCAATCAGGGTACAAAATGCAAACAGCGCCGTTAGCACTGCCATTACAACCGGAGATGCGCCGCCGAACACCGTGCGAAAGGTCTCTGCAATTACCATGCCCGGATTCTCTCCGGATATGCGGTCTGCACCGCTGGTCAGTACGGCAAACGCCGTCAGCGTGCAGCAAACCAGTGTATCCAGCGCCACTTCGGTCATGCTCCACAGCCCCTGCAATTCCGGGTCACGGGAATCCCCTCCGGCATGCACCAGGGCACTGCTCCCAAGCCCTGCTTCATTGGAAAATACCCCGTGCCGCAGTCCGGTGCCCAGCGCCAGCTGCAATGCCGTACCAGAAATGCCGCCGCATGCAGCACGCACGCCAAAAGCCCCCTGAAAAATACGGCAGCAGACCGCAGGCAATGCGTGGCGGTTCTGCAAAATCACTGCGGCAGCGGACAGCATATAGACTGCGGCCAGCAACGGCATCAGCCATTGAATCACACCGCCCACACCCCGTGCACCGCGGAGCAGAATACCGCCCAGCAGCACCGTCACCAGAATGCCGGTAATCACCGGCGGCACGGCACATGCGTCCTGCATCAGATGCGCCATAGTGCTGCTCTGGGTCATATTGCCCATGCCAAATGACGCACAGATGCAGAAAATGCTGTACAGCACTGCCAGCGCCGGACAGCCCAGGCCATTGTGCAGATAGGCCATCGGGCCGCCGATTGGTGTGCCGTCCACACGGGTTCCGGCATAGCGCATGCCCAGCACATTTTCACAGTAGGTGAGCATCATGCCGAGAAAGGCAGACACCCACATCCAGAAGATCGCGCCAGGGCCGCCAATCCACAAGGCTGCCGCCACACCTACGATATTTCCCGTTCCCATTGCCGCAGCCAGCGCCGCCGAAAAGGTCTGGAACTGTGTCAGCGTCTGATTTCCGACAGAGGATTTGTGCTTCCGGAGGCCGCCGAATGTACGGGATAAAATCCGATGCCATCCCCAGAGCTGAAAAAACCGATTCCGCACACTAAGCCAGAACCCGGTGCCCAGCAGCAGCGCCAACAGTCCCGGTCCCCATATCCATTCTGCAATTTTGTCCAGCATCCGGTATCCTCCCATGTCTATCTGAAAATTCGCAGCGGAAACATTCTCGGACACTTGACGCGGCCCATTTCCGGCGGTATAATAGAGGTATATTCTCTCACAAAATACGTACAAATAAAAAGACACCATCTCTTCCTGCACGCACAGAATATCTTATGCATGCATGGAATTTCATTATACCTGACTGGAGGAACTGCATGAAACAATATGCCGCTGACCGCCATGCGCAATATATCCTGCAAATCGCAATTCCCATAGCCAGCATTCTTCTGATTATTATGATCTGGTACTTTTTGGCTATCCTGCCGAACTGGATGCTCTGGTCGCTGACCTGTCTCATTCTGGCGGCGGTGATTATCACCTCTGTTTTCCTGCTGCCCATGTGGTTTGGCTCTGTCTCCTACATTATTTCTGACACGCATATCACCAAGCGCTGCGGTATTTTCTTTATTCAGGAACAGACCATGCGTCTCCAGGCATTGCAGTACAGCACAATTATCCGCACGCCTGTCTCCGAGAAAACCGGCATGAACTTTATTCCGCTCCACGCTTACGGCGGCATGATTCTCCTGGCCTTTCTGAAACCGGAAGATGCCCAGGAAATACAGAAATTTTTACAGCACAGGGTGTATCATACCCATTCGAAGCATTCGGAGCACCCGGAGCATCCGCCTGCATCCTGAAAGAAGGAGGTTCTATGCGCTTTTCAAGCTCCGCATTTCAAACTGATTCCGGATATCACGAGCATCCGATTAAAATTCTGCGGTACAGCGCCAAGAACCTTTGGCTGCTGATATTTCCGCTGCTGCGCAGTCTGCGCTTCTATCCGTTTTCGTTTCAAAATTTCATAGACTGGGGTGCCGGTGCCTGGTTTGACCTGCTGGTTGCATTTCTGATTCTCTGCTTTGGTACGCTGCGCTGGTACTGCTGCCGCTTTCAGCTGGACGCAGTCTCTATCCGTTCCAGCAGCGGCATTCTTCTGAAGCAGGCGACGGAGATTCCCTTTTCCCGGATTACAGCAACGGTGGAAGAACATCCGCTCTACCTGCGGCCGCTCCGTGCGGTACGGCTCCAGATCAGCACAGCTTCCGGCTCAATCCCGGAGGCCAATATGAAGCTGATTCTTCACCAGCGGGATCTGCATCAGATCCGCCGACACGTTCCGGTACTGCGCAACAATTCTGCACAGGCGAATGCACACCCTACCCCGGCCTGGCGCGTAATGATCTTCTCTGCTTTATTTTCCAGCAGCTTTTCCGGTGCCATTTATATTGCTGCCCTTTTTGTACAGGGCGGCCGCATCACCGCCGATCTGCTGGAAGAATTCCGCGCCCGACAGCTGCTGGAAGATGCCACAGACCGGGCTTCCTCTGTGTTTCAGGGTGTCCCCCGGCTGGCGATTACCATTGGTATCCTGATCCTTTCCCTGTGGCTGATTTCCTTCGGGCGAAATCTGCTGCGCTACGGTCGATTCCGCATTCGGTTCAGCGATGATTTTATTTCCGTACACATGGGCATTTTAAACCGCCGCCGATTTCATCTCCGGGATTCCGCAGTTGTTTTCCCGGATTTGCGGCAAAATCTGGTGATGAAAATTTTCGGCATGGTTTCTCTCCATATCCGCTGTCCCGGCTACGGCAGCCGCCGGGACACACTTCCGGTGCTGATTCCTCTGGTTCGGCAGAAAACCTCCTGGGAACTGCTGGGAAAGCTCCACGCGCCGCAGCGGCTGGAGCATCCGCATCTGAAGGCAAAGTCCCAACCAATCTTTTTCTGGTCCTTTGTCTGGCCGCCGGTCATCGGAATCGGCGCAGTAATTGCCGTCCGCCTGCTTACTCTATGGCTGTTCCCCCACCTGGCGCAGATGATTCACTTTTTCGCGCTGATGCTGATAATTCCCCTGCTCTGGTTTCTGGTGATCCGGATTGTCACACTCTTTACCCAGTCGGTTTCCATGGACGACTGCAATGTGCAGTTCCAGTTCAGCCACGGCTCCACCTTTCACACCATTACCGTTCCGCGGGATCATATTGTCCGCGCCGATCTGATGCAGACACCCATCCAAAAGCAGTACGGTGTCTGCCATCTCTATCTGATCTGCAACGGGCCGAAGCAGCAGCGCTTTAAGCTGACAGCACTGCCGGAACAGGCAGCACGCACCATAATTGCCGCCCTGAGCGCAGATTCTCACGAAAGCGCACTTTGATGTACTTTTTCGCACAGAAATCAATTTTCATGATAGCCTTCCCCGGAAGGGTGCCTCCCCGCGGGATGGGAAGATATCCCAAAGGGACAGAGAGGCGCCTCACTTGTCGAACTTCATGATTTTACGCAATTGAAATCAGTATATTTTTGAAAATTGATTTCCGTGACTTTTTCGAAAAAGGCATGGACAGCAGGAAAAATTTATGCTATAATAAGAGATAAGAACCATTTTTATGGGTTATCTGAAAGCATTCACACAGGAATGCCTTCGAAATACAAAGGAGGACCTTGTATGTCAAAAAAGCCGTATTATATCACGACGCCGATCTACTATCCGTCAGGAAATCCCCATATCGGGCACTGCTATACCACAGTTGCCTGTGATTCTATTGCACGATTCAGACGAATGCAGGGCTATGATGTGATTTTCCTCACCGGAACCGATGAACACGGTCTGAAAATCGAACAGAAAGCGGCGGCAAAGGGTATCACGCCGAAAGAATATGTAGATGAGATCGTCAAGACCTTTCAGGCACTGTGGGAAAAAATGCACGTCAGCTATGACCGCTATATCCGCACCACTGATGACTACCACATTGAAACCGTACAGAAGATTTTCAAGCGCCTGTACGATCTGGGATATATCTATAAGGGAGAATACAAGGGTAAGTACTGCACACCGTGTGAGAGCTTCTGGACAGAGTCTCAGCTGGACGAAAACGGCTGCTGTCCGGAGTGTCACCGTGAAGTAACAGAGGCCAAGGAAGAAGCTTACTTCATGAAGATGGCGCCCTTTGCAGAGCGTATCGAAAAGCTGCTGCTGGAAACCGACTATCTCCAGCCGAAAACCCGTGCAGTAGAGCTGGTCAACAACTTTATCAAGCCGGGTCTGGAAGATCTGTGCGTTTCCCGTACCTCCTTCACCTGGGGCATTCCGGTTACCTTTGACCCGAAGCATATTGTTTACGTCTGGGTAGACGCACTGTCCAACTACATCAGCGCACTGGGCTATGAAAACAGCGCATACCACGATTTTGACAAATACTGGCCGGCAGATGTCCACATGGTTGCCAAGGACATTATGCGGTTCCACGCCATTATCTGGCCGGCAATGCTGATGGCACTGGATCTGCCCCTGCCGAAGCATCTGGCTGTTCACGGCTGGATTACCTTCAACGGACAGAAAATGTCCAAGTCGCTGGGCAACGTGGTAGACCCGTTCCTGCTGGCAGACCGCTACGGCGCAGATGCCATCCGTTACCATATCCTCCGGGAAATGGCACTGGGCGCAGACAGTTCCTTCTCCAACGAAATCATGATTAACCGCATCAACTCCGATCTGGCAAATGGTCTGGGCAATCTGGTTTCCCGTACCGTGACCATGGTGGACAAGTACTTCGGCGGCACTCTGCCGGAAGAACGCCAGCCCGGTGAATTTGATGACGAACTGATTGCCGCAGCCACCGGCCTGAAGGCAAAGCTGGAGGGCCTGCTGGATCAGACACAGCTGAACCACATGCTGGCCGAGATCTTCCAGGTGGTTTCCCGTGCCAACAAGTATATTGACGAGACTGCGCCGTGGGTTCTGGCAAGAGACGAAGCAAACCGCACCCGTCTGGCAACGGTTCTGTACAACCTGCTGGAAACCATCCGCATTGTCACCGTTCCGCTGAGTGCCTTTATGCCGGAAACCATGCCGAAGATCTGGGAACAGATCGGCGCATCAGAAGCAGATGTGGCATACAGCACCGCAGACCAGTTCGGTACACTGCCGGCAAATGTAACGGTACACAAGGGCGATATCATTTTCCCGCGTATCGACGTGGAAAAGGAAATCGATGAGCTGAACCAGCTGATTCTGGCAGCACAGCCCAAGGAAGAGCCGAAGGAACCGGAATTTACACCCCAGCCGCTGGCAGAAGAAATCGGCATTGAGAAATTCGGTGAGGTAGATCTGCGCGTGGCAAAGGTTGTTGACTGTGAAAAGGTCAAGAAGTCCAAGAAGCTGCTGAAGCTCCAGCTGGACGACGGCATGGGCGGCAGACAGGTGGTTTCCGGTATTGCACCATGGTACAAGCCGGAAGACCTGATCGGCAAAAAGATTATGCTGGTGGCAAACCTGAAACCGGCAAAGCTGTGCGGCGTGGAAAGCTGCGGCATGATCTGTGCGGCAGATATGCCCAACGGTGATGTCAAGGTGATCTTCCCGGATGAGAGCCTGCCGGTCGGCGCAAAGATTCGATAAGAAAGCCTTGAAAAACAAGATGATATAAAAAAGAAGCCGTACCTCGGAGTGGTCTGAGGTACGGCTTTTCTGTTGGGGGTGCGGTTTGGTTATGCCAGCTTCTGCCGGAGCAGTGCCAAGTCGAAGCCGTCCACCAGCCCGTCTTCGTTAAGATCGGCGGCTTTCCCCTGGGATTCGGTAAGGGTGATGTTGTTGGTCAGGTAAGATTGGAGCAGGAAAAGATCATCGGATGTGATTTTGTTGTCGGAGTTGAGGTCGCCAATTTGTATTTTTGCTTTAGTGACGTTAAATGTTACGATATTGCTCATTTGCATATCAGAGCCAAAGCGTGTGTCTACATATGCTTGATATGTTCCTTCCGGCAGTATAATAGAATACGGATTAGATGCTCCCCATTCTACTAAATACGGGTCGCCTTCCCATACTTTTCCTTTCCATATCTTCACATCATATCCTGTTGCATTATTCACATCATTCCATGTAAATTTTGTTTCCGTTGATGTATTCCCAACCTCTACATTCAACTTACAACCCGCTTTTATCGTAAATTCTACAACATTACTCATTTGCATATCAGAACCAAAACGTGTATCTACTTATGCTTGATATGTTCCTTCCGGCAGTATAATAGAATACGGATTAGATGCTCCCCATTC
>JABLTO010205371.1_pt1 | contig 15538 bp, 15 predicted proteins | sample 7160091 | NCBI WGS metagenome assembly JABLTO01 (sample SAMN14651225, study PRJNA627086) | human gut metagenome | isolation source: feces | host: Homo sapiens
GAGCGTTTATCTCAGTCGGAGATTGTACTCCCACTGAGAAAGACTTGTTATTACTCGCCACTTGCAGAAGTGGGAGTCTTCTCGACTGAGATAAACAGGAAAAGCACCGGTATTACATCCGATGCTTTTCATTTTCTTCACTTATATCCAATGATATGACTGTCAGAAATAGATTTTGCAGCTCATTGCTTAATAAATTCTGACTCTTGTTCCGTTTGGAATCGTATCATAGATCCATTTTGCTTCATTGATGGCAAGTCTGACACATCCGTGGGACAGTTTCATGCCGAGACGTCCGTCCTGGATACTGCTCATACTTCCATGATTATAAATAACAGAATGGAAGAGATAATCTCCGTAGAACTGTGTATAATACCAGCAGGTATATGTATCGGTACCGAAAGATTTTCCACGACCGGTTACTTTGAAATCGCCGGTTACGGTTGGTGTGGAATTTTTACCCGGCGTACAGGACAGGTTCTTCACTGCTGTCCAGCAGCCGTTCTGACCGTAAAATACAACGGTTCTGCAGGCGTTGGTATCTGTCACGATCAGCCAGTTTGTATCACTCTTTGCAGAAGCTGCTCTGGAAGCAATGGCACCGGAAATGCCAAGCGGTACTAATTTACCGCCGGAGATCGTACAGTTCAGACCCATCCACTGCACGGTTCCGCTGTAACCAAACTGAAGCTGTCCTCCGCGGAAATACCAGGAACCACTCTCATTCGGTGCGATTCCATTAAAAGTAAAATCAATTTTTCCACCGTTAAATTTCCACCAGCCTGCGGCGTTGCCCGCCATGCCGTTAAATCCGAAATCCACCTGACCGTTGGTAAACTTCCACCAGCCGGCTTCGTTAGATCCGATTCCGTTATAGTTAAAATCTACCAGTCCTCCGGCTACATACCACCAGCCAGCTTCGTTTTGTGCCATTCCGGTGTAGTTGAAGTCTACCATGCCTCCGGTGATTTTCCACCAGCCGGCTTCGTTTTGTGCCAGTCCATTGTAGCCGAAATCGATGCAGCCATTCTGTAAGTACCACCAGCCGACTTCATTATTTGTAATGCCATGGAACCCGAAATCGACCATTCCGTTGGTTACTTTCCACCAGCCGGCTTCATTCGGTACCAGACCACTGTAAGCAAAGTTTAATTTTCCGCCCTGGACATACCACCAGCCATTTTCATTCGGAATGAGACCGTTTGCCTCAAAGTTGACTTTTCCGCCTTCAATGCGCCACCAGCCGGCTTCATTTGCCTGGAATCCGACATAATCAAATGCAACTCCGCCACCACGGACATACCACCAGCCACTTTCGTTATTTGCAAGTCCGAAATAGTCAAAGTTTACCTGTCCGTTTTCTACATACCACCAGCCGTATGCATTCTCTGCCAGACCGGTATAAGATTCATCTACATCACCTTCGGTGAGATACCATCAATCTCTTTCAAACCGGTAAAAGCTTCATCCTCTTTGCCGTCATCTTTGCCCGTATCGTCTTTGCCGGTATCTCCTTTACCGTCATCTTTTCCGGTATCTCCTTTGCCGTCATCCTTGCCGGTATCTTCTTTGCCGTCATCTTTTCCGGTATCGTCTTTTCCATCGCCCTGATCGGTTCCTTTATCTGCATCGTCTTTTCCGGTGTCTTTGATTTCTCCCTGGATATCATCTGATGTTCCGGCAGCGCCATTTTCTGTTGCGGCAGCCTGTACCGTTACGGTTCCGTTCTGTACCGCAGCTACATCTGTCACTTCTGATGCCATGGCCGGAGAAGCCAGTAATCCTGCTGTCAGAACAGCTGTCATAAGTCCGACACTGAGTTTTTTTAATTTCATGTTTTGTTCCTCCATTTACTTACATGTACACGCAGACTTTTTTTCAAAAATTCCGTGTACCTTCGCATTCCAATATCCCATTGCATCTTATCTCACATCTGTTCAGGAATGCTCTCGCTATTTTGCTGCGAGATGCATATCATCTCAGATCCGGTATACCCGATCAGGATGGAATCGCTTTCCTGATCACCGGAATCATCTGCAGGATTCTGACTGCCACAGCGGAGATCAGGAAGATTGCAATCGTTCCAAAGATCCGGTACTTGATGCTGGTGATTGGAAATATCTGATAGATTGCCACCATCTGTACTAAATAGAAGTGTACCAGATATATACCAAAAGTCAACGATGAAAATGGTGCGGTCAGTTTTGCAAGGCAACCCAACGCTTTCTCATTTTTTATATTCTTAAAAAACAGAAATATTCCGGTAGAATACAGAATACACGGAACATTCCGATACTCCTTAAATGTTGTATCCACGGTTCCGTTCTTCAGGGACAGAATCTGTGTTCCCACAAGCATTAAGAGAAAACCTCCCAAGGCAGCGGCGTAGATAACGCAACGCCATTTTTTCGACAACTCATAATTATCGATCCAGTATCCCAGCAGCGTGTAGATCAGATATCCGCCCACAGCCGGCATTCCAAATCCCTCATTAAATTCAATATGCATCAGATTGCATACAAGCGGTGCCAGTGCTTCCAGAACAAAATACACCAGGATCGCATAGCCAAAGATCCGCTTTCTGTACTTCTCCGGAATACAGGACAGGATCGGGATACACAGATATACGGAAAACAAAGCCGGGAAAAACCAGTAAATATCCACATATCTTGTATTCAGAATTCCATCCACCACTTCCCGGATGCCCTCCGGTCTTGCGTGATATACGATATAATACCAGATCGCAGAAATCACAGACCAGATCAGAAACGGAACGAGCGTTTTTCCAAATCTTTTTTTGAAAAATACCGCTGTGGTATAACGTTTTCTGTAATTCAGTAACGTTGCACCTGATATCATAAAGAAGATCGGCACTGCAAAATAGCAGATGCACTCTATAATATTTGCGGTGATCCAGTACCTGTCATAGCTGAACTGCCAAAAGCATCCGTTGACATGCATCGCCACTACAGCCAGACAGGCAATGACACCCAGTATCTGTATATATATTTTCTTTTTCATACGATTATCCTATCATGCACAGCTTTGTGCTTTTTTTGTCTGTATGGACCGCCGGATTTTTTTCCAGGCAGTCAGCACCAGCATCACTGCCAGAAATACAATAATATCTGCCACACAGCGCCGCAGGGCCGTGTGGAACTGATGTCCTTCCACATGCCACACAGACTCCCAGTTGCCATCCAGAATGTGTACACACAGCAGATACAGAGAATTTCTGCCCAGGAACACGATTGGTTTTACCAGATGTTTTGCTTTGCAGAAAATAACACTGAGTTCGCTGATACACATCGTTCCTGCCACAGCTGTAATAAAACAGATCGGGAACAACGGGTACCGGCGGTTTGCCAGCTCCAGATAAATCCGTATTTCCCAGTCCGGCACGGTAATCATCAATGTCACGATCCAGATCACACCCCAGATCAGTGCCTTTTTCAATGGAGACTTCGTCAGATCCATCCGTTTCATCCGATAACCCCAGTAGAAAAACGGCATGATCGCCAGTGCGATATCAAGAGAAAACGGCAGCTGCATCAGCATCCCCCAGATCATTCCAATGGCACCTACGATCATGGATACCACCAGAATCTGGGAATCTTCCTTCATACTCAGATGGATATAGTCAAAAATCGCTCTTCCGATAAACAGCGCAAAGAAAAACCAGGCAATTCCGAAAGCAGCTACAGAAATCCCACTGTACTCCACAGATGTGCCACTGCCGATGATAAACGTATACAGTTTTTCCTGCCAGTATTCAAACTGTGTCAGCAATGTCGTATCCTGCACACACTCAATCACTGTCGCGATGGCAAATACGACCACCGCCGGAACCAGCAGATGCTTTGCTGCCTTTTTCTGCTTCATTTTATACTCTTCCAAAGAGTTGGAGCAGCGATATGTCAGAATCGACAGGATAAAAAACAATGGCATGTGGAAGGAAAAAATCAATGCCCGCACATCGCTTCCTGTTTTTCCGACGTCCGCCGTATGCCCCAGTATCGTTGCCAGGATTGCAATTCCTTTTGCAAAATCGATCCATTGGACTCTTCCCGTTTTCACGGCTGTCTTTGGTTCGGTTTTATTCAAGTTTATGTCCCCTCTTTCTACACCGGGCAGATTCGGAATGCTTCTTTCATCGAAAGCATTCGGAACTGCCGTGCTATGCTCCTTTGACTTCAGAATCAGGATAGATACATTTTCTCAATTTCATCTGCCGTAAACTGTACATCGTAGCCATGAGAACGGATCTGCTCCGATGCATCCTCACGTTCTTTTCCTTCATAGCTCAAAATTTTGTCTGCCCACTCGGATACATCTTCCTTCAGTTCCAAGAATGTCACAAGATCGGAGATTTCCAGTTCCTCAGATACGTTTACGGATGTAATGACCGGGAGACCTGCTGCCTGCGCCTCAACACCTACGATCGGCAATCCCTCATAACGGGACGGCAGTACAAAGACATCCATGGCCTGCATATAGTCGTTGACATTATTTACCAGACCACAGAAACGGACGCTGTCTGTCAGATGCAGCTCCTCGATCTGTTTTTTCACATCCGGCTTGTTCTCACCGTCACCGATGAGCATCAGCACTGCGTGCTCATTCCGTTTTCTCACTTCCGCAAAAATACGGATCAGATACTCATGATTTTTCTGATAACTGAAACGTCCCACATGTCCCAATACAAAAGCATCTTCCGGAATCGCAAGCTTCTTTCGAATCTCACACTTCGTCTCTTCATTAAATGCAAACTTCTCCAGATCCACACCGTTTTTCAAGACTTTCAGTTTGTGATCTACGATTGCTTTCGGATATTTCCACTCACCGGCTACCACAGAACAGGCACAGTAGTCCGTCGGTGCACTCATGATATATGGGTAAGACGCCATCCTGGTCAGACGGTATTTTAACGTCTTGTGCTCCGCCGCACAGTGAGAATGTACAATGATCTTCTTCACATGGTTTTTCTTTGCAAAATGTGCCATAATGCACAGAATAGAAATACTTCCGCTGTGAATATGCACCACATCATAAGGATGTTCCTTGAAAAACGCATCAATTTTATCATTGATATTGAAACGGCTCTTACCCGGCTCAAAACTCAGCCCAAAGGTATAGATCGTTCCGCCGAAAGATTTTACGATATCCTCATAATAAGAATTATCACAATAATAAGGGGTCAGCATATCGATGGCCAGATGCTCATGATTGATATGCTGCACAATGTTGATCACAAAAGATTCCTGACCGCCATTGGAGATCGGCTCTCCAAATACTTCCAGTACACGCACTTTCTTTTCCATAGTTGTCTGCTCCTTATCTCTCATCTGATATATATTCGATGGATGGATTAAATGTTTTGCCTTCTTTGGATGCGGACAGGATCAGTCTGATTTTTCTCTTCTTCTGGGAAGATTTCAAAAGAATCTTCGCAATATGGTACCAGATCTTCAGCTGCTGATAAACTCTGCGCTTCCATCCTTCGTGCAATGCGATATACATCTCATTACGGTATGCATAACGATAACGGTCAATACGCTCATCATCGTACACGATGTTGGAACCCACATTATTCTTGGTATCATGCAGCACCTGGCTGTCTTCTACCAGGTAACTCGGCTCCCGCAGTGCGATCCTTCTCGTATATTCCACATCATCGCCCCAGATAAAGAATTCCTTGATCGGCAATCCGTAGGTTGCCACAGATTTACGTGGAATAAACATAGATACAAAAGAAGACTGTACGATCTGTTTGTACTTGCCTTCTGCCATGCCGCCTTTATATTTCGGGGTATTCATCTCGCACCAGCTGCCGTCTTTCCACAGCACTTTTCCTGCCAGATAGCCATACATGCCGTTCAGGTCTTTGTCTGCCTGCAGGAACTTCTCCAGTGCATCCGGATGCGGATACGTGTCATCGTCCATGATCCAGATCGCATCATAACCGGCCTCATAAGCACGTCGGATACCAAAGTTAAAGCCGCCGGCGCCTCCCAGGTTTTCTCCGGTATTTTCATAAAGGATCTGTCCTGCATCAATGTAATGACGTATGGTCTCTTCTGTACCGTCGGTACTTGCGTTGTCGATGATCAGGATATCCATCGGTGCATTGACCTGTGCCAGCAACGCTTCGATATTTTTTACTAAATATTCTTTTCGGTTAAATGTTACAACTACTGCTGCTATTTTCATATTGCTCCCAGTCCTTTCTTACCGCAGATGATATAACAGAACACGTTTGCAGGCGGTCAGAAAATTCTTGCCCGCAGACCAGTCTTCTTCTGTATTGACTACGCCAAGTTCACATACCTTCAGCTCATTCTGACGCACCCATACGTTCAGCAGACGTTCGCTGATAAAACCGTAGATACGCTTCTGATAATCATTGTATTCTGACAAATCTACCATTGGCTCCAGTTCATCAAAAATAGAGAACAGCCACTGACAGTATGCGTTAAACTTCTCTCTGCTGCAGATCATCATATTGAACAGATACGCTTCCGTGTCTGTCATGACCGAGTCAAAGGATTTCAGATAATCCGGACACTGGCGCTCAATGATTCCGCGCACACGGTCCATATCTTTTTTCAGACCGGAAATCTGGCAGAACTGCTCCAGCACGTTCGGCTCCATCTTCTGTTTAAACGGTAAAATAATATCATATTTTCCAAGCAGTTTCCGGATGTCTTTGTCCGAAAGCTTTTTGCTCTTACTGAAAGATCTGGAAAACAGTCTTCTGTAATGCACAATGCCTACATAATCATCTTTCTGCAGATTTTTCCAGAGCCAGTACACACCGGTCAGCTCACAGTAGTTTGCATTTTTCTCTGAAATATTGTCACCGGCATCGTCAAAACAGTCTCCGTATACATGGCCGCGGTAAGCGCCAACCAGTAAGACTTTATAATTTTCCTGAGGAATCATGTTAAATTTTTTATGCGTGATCACATATACTGACATTTGATTGCTCCTTTTTCTTTCTCTCACGGTCACATTTGTGCGATCCGTATCATTTAAAGTGTAAAAATGCACCCTCTGACCAGGACACAAAATCCTGGTCAGAAGCCGCATTCTTCCCATTTTTCTTACCTCATTCTGAGATTCAGGTCAAACACACACGAATCCAGTGCGTGATCCTAATGTTTTATTCGGTTACGATCGCACCTGCAATCTGAATGTTCTGTAACTGGCAGAAGCCCAGTTCCTGTTCAAGGGTGTCATATGCAGATCTGCGGACCTGTGCGATCAGGACAGCCACTTCATATCCGGCAGCTTTTTCTCTTGCAGCCGCGCTGGATAAGATGTCTGTCTCTACAGTGGCCTCCACACCGGCCTCTTTCAGTTTTTTCACCAGTGTATCGATCCATGCTGTCTCTGTCACTTCCTCACTGGAAAGTAATAACAGCTTCTGAATCTGATTTCTGCTGCAATAACCGGTCACATCTGCACATACGATTGCTTCTTCCACAGAAAAGTCCACCGGTTTCTTTCCCCGGAGGTTGTCATACAGACGAAGCAGCATACTTTTCTTGTTTTTACCTTTTAAAGTTCCCATCAGCTGTACACCATACAGATAGGTCACATCTTTTTCGTTATTGATGGTTCCGCGCCAGATGTAAGTGATTACGATATAAAGGATTGCAAGGATAATTCCGACGCCCAGACCAAGCACTGCATATTTTTTACTGATATGCGCTTTTACAACTTCTTTTTTGGCAACATCTTTTTTAACTGTTTTCTGCAGATTTTTTTCTACCAGTGCTACCTGATTCGCATTGAGTTTCTCTTTTAAAGAATCTACACGTTCCTTCATTGCGACAACGCTGTTGACACGATCAATTTTATAAGTCCATAACCCCTGATCCACTACTTCCGCATAGCTCTGGTCCACCAGGTTCAGCTCATGTGAACCGGTAGATTCCTGCAGTTTCTGCTCGAAATCACTCAGGCACTCCGGAATAACTGCTGCCAGTTCTTCGCAGGATTTCTGGTTTTTATGGATCACTCTGATTTCAAAGGTCAATGCCGGCGTATCTGTGATCACAGTACTGTCAGAATCTTCCTCATCTTTATCAGAATCTTTTTCAAAGTAAAGCAGCTCAGTCAGATACTGCAAATCCATATCGATACCGTGATCGATCATATCCTGTGCCAGACTGCCGTTTGTCACATAGTTATCATAGGCACTGAGCAGATCTTTGCTGAGCTGTTTGTCGCCGGTAATGATGCGGTACTGCAAAGTCACACGGCTCTCGTCATATGCATTGATCTGCATTAATACAGAATTGTCCAGATATGCCTGCTGCTCTTTCATATTGTCCTGAACAGCAATGACATTATTCACATCCGTCTGCTCTTTGTTGGTAAGTTTGATCGTCGTAGTCGTATCTTCACTGTTTGCAGCTTTCGCAGCTTTGCTGTCTTTGGCATATTTATAGCCACAGCATAACGCTGCAACAATGATACCAAGAATGATCACCAGTCCAATCCGGCGAAGGATTTCTTTCAACAGATCAGAAACGGTAACAATGCGTTCCTGATCCAAATTCGTATACTCTTTCTCTCTTTTCTCCATGTTTGCCTCCATCTTACTTTTTCAGGAATTTTTCTTTCATCTGACCAACCACTTCGTATACCAGCGGCTCTTTCATCAACAGAAGACCTCCGCCGTAAATGCCGAAAAACAGCAACGCGGTAATGACCAGAATCATAAAGCTGTTCGTTATCGGGAGCAGATGCACCAAAAGTGCCACAACCGTTCCAAGCACACAGGCCAGTACGATTTTTCCTGCTTTTATTTTCCTCATGATCTCCATCAGGAACTTCCACATTGCAATCGCCTGTACGATCAGTACCGCCAGTTCTGCAACCAGAGTTCCGATCGCTGCACCGGAACTTCCCATACTCGGGATCAGTACCAGGTTGATTGCAAAATCAACCACCGCTCCAACGATTTCCGAAATCAATACGACATTCTCCCTGCCCTGCGGAATCAGAATCTGAATACCGGTGATATTCGTGAAGCCGATCAGAAATACCGTCGGCATGATGAGCTGCATCGGGATAATAGCCGGTATATAGTCCGCACCGGACAGCACCAGAATTGCTTCCCTTGCATAGATGATAAAATAAACCACCAGTGGCAATGCCATCATCACAACAAGCTCCATGGCTTTCGCTGTCACCTTGCGGAACTCATCGTGACGTTTCTGCTCGATATAATATGAAACTCTTGGCAAAAGCACCGTTCCGATGGATGTTACCACACCAACCAGCACCGTTTTTACTTTAACGGCAGCTGTATAATAACCGGCAGCCTCATTGCCCTGCATAAACTTCAGCATAACCGTATCCAGATTTGTATAGATCGTCGTCGCTACAGACATTCCAAAGAAGATCAGGATTGGTTTCATATGATGTTTGAAATCATAATTACGCAGCGGTTTCAGCGTAATATATTTTCTTACGTTAATAAAGTTCATCACGTTAGATGCGGATGCGGCAAAAATTGTTGTCACTCCGTAAAACAAATAATCGTCCTTTGTATGAATGCACACAAAGGTCAGCGCCAGCGCAATGAATTTAAAGAAAAGGGAACGTTTTGTAATGTAGCTGTATTCCTCCAGTGCCTTATACAGCCACTCCATTCCGATAAGATTGAACACAATTGTTGTACTGCAGATGAGATACAACGTCTTGTCCTCTGCCATTTCCGGGATAAAAAACAATGATCCGAAAAATACTCCGTATATGATCACTGACATGATCATATTAATGATAAAGATCTCCTGTGCCGTCCGGGACAGTTTCTCCTTATCATCCCTGACGATCGCACATGCACGGATACCGTAGGTAGGGATACCAAGCTGTGCAACCATGGCGAAATATGTCACCAGTGCCACAGCAGAGGAAACCCGCCCGGTTCCTGTCGGTGTCAGGATCCGCGATACATACGGGAATGTGATCAATGGAAAGATCACAGCAGAGAGATTGAGGATTGCATTCATAATAAAATTGACTTTTACTGATTTGTTGTTTTTACTCATTCTCGTTATTCCTGTATTCATTCATTGTTGTTACTTTCTTGCCTTCAGCCTCACATGTGTGGTACGAAATCGCACACGCCGGTTCAGACGGTGGCCTTCCCGGTGGAACAGCGCACTTCTGCCACGCAGGCTGATATAAGTGATGCCGAAAAACGGCAACGGATTGTATGCAAGATTCAGCAGACGAGGCTCTGTTATAGAAAATGCAGTGATCAGAAGCACTGCCGTCTGCAGATAAAAATCTTTTTCCTTTACGGCCATATACATGATATAAGTATATACAGCTATGATAATGATTAGCGGAATCAGCCCATTTTCCAACAAAATCTGCATGTAGGAACAGTCTACATAATTATAAGTTCCTGCCGTTGCATTGTGACTGAAACCAATCCACTCGATTTTTGTTCCGAGCAGAGAAAAGCCATAATCTCTCCATCCAAAGCATCCCAGTTCCAGTCGTCCGGAGAGCACACTGTTGATCTTCTGCCAACGAGCATCGGTCGGTATATAAAAAATCTGACATGCCACGGCAAGGATACAGAAAAATGCCGGTGCACCGATCAGAAGCCGGTTCTTGCGGATCCGATCCTTGCGGTTCTGCCAGTAAAAACGCATGACATAGACGTAAATCAGCAGCAATGTGGACAGATAAAAACTCATACGGGCATCGGTCAGTTTGTACAACCCGAAATTTACTGCCTCCAGAATCACATACTCGATCAGGTGTGCACGCTCTTCTCGCAGATAAATATAAAGAACCATAAAGTAAAAATAGAGGATCGCACCTGTTGTCGTCCATAAAAATCCAAGTCCGTGCCGCTGACGGGTAGACGCATCAAAGATATAATCCGGTATGATACCGATCTGTGACATGGCCACGATTGACAGCAGCATCGCTCCCTGTATGATGCAGGTCAGCTTTACGATGGTTCTGACATTGACTTCCTTTGCAGCAAGAATCATGATCAGATATAAAATGAACGTACTGTTGCCGGAGCAGACTACGGTTCCCACCGTAAGTACACCCAGGATTGCCACGCCCCAGATCTGTTTTTCCCGGTAACTGTCCTGCAGAATGAGCAGCGCTGCCAGGAAATAGCACAGGTAACGGACATACTTAAAGATAGAAGATGCCGCACCCATTTCCTCAAACGCAGTCTGTGACAGGAGCAATACGATCATATATACGGTGTAGATTATCAGAAAGAAACTTTCTCTTTTTGTTGTCCTGTATTGCATAATCCTCCCCTAAAAACTTCCTTCGTATTTCTTTTTCCCGAATTTTGCTTTCAGGAAGGCCATTCCTTTTTTCTTCCAGTCGATTTCTTCCATATGAATATAAGGAATCTCTTTGATTTCTTCTTTCTGATTCATCAGCCATACATTAAAGATGATCTCGCTGACTCTTCCGTAAAATCTTCCCTGGAAAAAGGAATACTCTCTGTCTCCCACACGTTTTTCCAGTTCAAACAGAATGTCAAACAGCCAGCTGCAATATGCGTCTGACAGAGATTTTTCCATTATATACATATTAAACATATATCCGCCGGTCTGCTTCATTACTTTGTCAAAGCTTTCCAGATAATCCGGATATTTTTCACTGATGATTTCTCTGGTAATATCAAGATGTTCCGCATAATGAGTATGCGCATAATGAGAATAAAGTGATTCGATATAGTAGTTCCGTCTCTTCGGAACAATGATCTTATACTTCGGAATCAGCTGTGCCAGCTCATCCCCGGTCAGTACACACTCCATCGGTGTATGACTTTTGCGGAAAGATCTGCTCTTCATGGAAAAGTGACGGCGGTAATGTGCCAGTCCAAGATAATCACAGTCCAGATTTTTCCACGCCCAGTACAGTCCGGTCAGCTCACAGTAGCTCGGATTTTTTGCGGAAATATTGTCTCCGGTATTATCCGGCTGATATGGCAATGCATCTTTTCCTTCCCTGCCGACATGTACCGGCAGATAAATGTCATCCTGAGGCATGTCATACATTTTATGTGTTGCAATAATTATTTTCGCATTCATCAGCATTTACTCCTTTTCCCGCCGGCTGCCTGCATCTGCCCTGCCGGCTATTCAAAATTCAGGTTCAGTCCACGACTGAGGTGAATGGAAACCAAATAGTCTGTTTTCCCACATACAGATAAGCCGTGGAACTCTTCCACAGCAATTTTTCTGTACGCAAACAGACTACTTTTTGTCAAATTGATTTTTGTGTCAAAAAAACCATATCCTGATTACATTTTACAGGTCTCATTCACTTTATCATCTTTCCTGTTAATTTACAAGAAATATTTCCTTAATAATTATTTAGGATTGGTTGACATCCCAAAATCTGTGCTGTATGATACCAGCTAGACAACGTCAGCCCTGGAAGTATATCAGATGTTTTTCTGCTTTTCACTTCACAGGCATTTTTTATCAGGAGGGAAATAATTATGAACGCAAGTGTAGCAATTCAGGTACTGCCAACCGTAACAGATGAAGACGAAGTCATCCGTATCGTAGATGAAGTGATTGACTATATCAAATCCACCGGCCTGAACTATTATGTAGGACCATGCGAGACATCCATCGAAGGTGATTATGACGAGCTGATGGAGATCGTAAAAAACTGCCAGCTGGTTGCCGCAAAAGCAGGCTGCCCGGCAATGAATACTTATGTAAAAATTTCTTTTAAACCAGAGGGAGATGTACTGACCATTGACAAAAAAGTCACAAAGCATCACCAGTAAGATTCCGGCCATCGTCGCACTGGCTCTGATCGTGCTCGCCTGGTATCTGCTCTGTGTATCCGGGCTGGTTCCGGCTTATATGCTGCCCTCCCCGGTCAATGTGGCAAAAGCACTGATCTCTGACATGCCGCTGATCCTGATGCACGCCAGATACACGCTGCAGGAAGCCTTTTACGGGCTCTGCATCGGTATCCTGCTTGCCTTTGTCAGTGCCACTCTGATGGATCGCTTTCTCACCATCAACCGGGCATTTTATCCGCTGATGGTCATTACCCAGACGATTCCGACCATCGCCATTGCACCGGTTCTGGTACTCTGGATGGGCTTTGGCATGGCACCGAAGATCGCCCTGGTGGTCATCACCACCTTTTTTCCGATTGCGATAGGTCTGCTGGACGGTTATAAAAGTGTCGATCCGGATGCAGTGAATCTGATGCGCGCCATGGGTGCCACCAAATTCCAGATTTTCCGGCATCTGAAATTTCCATCCGCCTTGAACCAGTTTTTTTCCGGTCTGAAGATTTCTGCTTCCTACGCCGTTGTCGGTGCTGTTGTTGCAGAGTGGCTGGGCGGATTTAACGGACTCGGTGTCTATATGACCCGTGTCAAAAAGGCATACTCCTTTGACAAGATGTTTGCCGTCATTATTTTTATCGTGATCATCAGTCTTCTGCTGATGCTCGCAGTCAACATTATCAGAAATCTATCCATGCCGTGGATAAGAACAGAAAAAGAGGGAAATGAAGAATGAAAAAAGATTATTTAAAGAAACTTGCAGCTCTGTCTGTGGCTGCCGCTATGGTATTTTCCATGGCTGCCTGCGGAAACACTGACACTGGCAATCATGCAGGAAATGCTTCTGAAAGTTCTTCCGCTGCTGCGGAAAACACTTCCAAAAAGGATAACAAAAAGCTGACAAAAAACACGTTCTCCCTGGACTGGACACCGAACACCAACCACACCGGTCTGTATGTGGCACAGCAGATGGGATATTATGAGCAGGAAGGTCTGGACGTTCAGATCGTACAGCCGCCAGAGGACGGTGCTGCTTTGATGTGTTCCGCAGGTCAGGCTCAGTTTGCCATTGAGGCACAGGACACTATGGCAGCATCACTGGACTCCGATGCTCCGCTTGATATCACAGCTGTTGCTGCTGTATTACAGCATAACACATCCGGTATCATGTCCCGTAAAGGTGACGGCATTGATACACCGGCTGGCATGACAGGCAAGACTTACTCCACCTGGGAATCTCCAATCGAGCTCGCTACTCTGAAGACAGTTGTCAACGAGAATGGCGGTGATTTCAGCAAAGTAAAACTGATTCCGAACGACATCACAGACGAACCGGCTGCACTGGCTGCTCATCAGACAGATGCCATCTGGGTATTCTACGGCTGGGGCGGAATCAACGCAAAACAGGAAAATACAGACTGTGATTTCTTCTTCTTCAAAGATATCAACCCGGTATTTGATTACTACACACCGGTGATCATTGGAAACAATACGTTCTTACAGGAGCATCCGGATATTGCAAAGAAATTCCTGGAAGCAACACAGAAAGGTTATGAATATGCAGTCCAGAATCCGGTAGATGCAGCAAACATGCTGATTGCAGGTGACAACACCGGTTCCCTGAAAGGTTCTGAAGAGCTGGTTCAGGCCTCCCAGCAGTATATTTCCGATCAGTATATTGCAGATGCAGCCAAGTGGGGCTTCATTGATGCAGACCGCTGGAATGCATTTTACAGCTGGCTGGCAGAAAATAATCTGACATCCACAGATCTGACCGGCAAAGGATTTACAAACGACTATCTGGGAAATTAAAATGGCATTATTAAAAGCAGAACATATTACAAAAACATATGGTCAGCGCACGATCATCAAAGACATCAACATTGAACTGCATCAGGGCGAGCTGGTCTGTCTCCTGGGTGTCAGCGGTTCCGGAAAGACAACGTTATTCCACATTCTCTCCGGACTGACCACTCCTGATGAGGGACATGTCTATCTCAATAACCGGGATATCACTTCCACGCCCGGCCAGATCAGTTACATGCTTCAGAAAGATCTGCTGCTGCCACACAAGAAAATCATTGATAATGTGTCCCTTCCGCTTATTTTAAAAGGAATGAAGAAAGCAGACGCCCGGGCAAAAGCAGATCCGCTCTTCGCAGAATTCGGACTGGACGGTACCCAGTATCAGTACCCGAGCCAGCTCTCCGGCGGTATGCGCCAGCGTGCCGCACTGTTGCGGACCTATCTGTCGTCCAATGGTGTCGCACTGCTGGACGAACCATTTTCCGCGCTGGATACTATCACAAAATCCAACATCCACAAATGGTACCTGAACATCATGACGCATATTGACCTGTCCACACTTTTTATCACCCATGATATCGATGAAGCAATTCTGCTCTCGGACCGTATCTATATACTGAACGGTACGCCGGGTGAGATCAAGGACGAGATCGTGATTCATGAGCAGAAACCGAGGCCTGACGATTTCTATCTGACGGAAACGTTTCTGAATTACAAACGCGACATTATCAGTCGACTTTAGTTTTTTTATCTTTTTATAAAAAAAGTTGAAAACGGAAACCAACACAGACACGGAGTATTTTCCTATCGTCTGCGTTGGTTTCCGTTTTTTCATCGGCGTGAACATATATGTCAAAAGTTATAACATAACATCACTGTGTCCGTTTTCTTTTATCTCAGTCGAGAAGA
>JABLTO010113251.1_pt1 | contig 15527 bp, 13 predicted proteins | sample 7160091 | NCBI WGS metagenome assembly JABLTO01 (sample SAMN14651225, study PRJNA627086) | human gut metagenome | isolation source: feces | host: Homo sapiens
ATGGGAATCAGAAAATAAGAAAGTTCTTCCAGTGGTCCGCACGGAAACAGCACTTCTGCTGTTCCCATGATAACCGGTGATTTCGTTTCTTCTGCGGACTCAATAATTCCCCTTGCCATTTCCAGATTTACAGCATTAAAAAGCCCAACTGCATATTTGTATTTCTTTGCAGGAAGTAAAACATCATTCATTGTGACAAGCACTTTCTTGTTCCTCCTGTAATTATCTGCTGTAATTATCTGCTGTAATTATCTGCTATATTTTTTTCCTTCTTTTACTGCAACTGCAATGGAAAGATCCGGTACATAATACGGAATCAGAGTTGCCTGGATCGCATGATAAAGATCTGGTTTTCCCGGCCATACTGTTCCATTTGGTACATTATTCTGGTCCATCTGATGGAACCAGGAACCTTTGTCATGATCAAGTACTTTGTCATCCAGATATTCCATAAAACCAGCATAATCATCAGCATATTTCTGTTTTCCGGTAAGATGATACAGTACTGCTGCTGTATTGATTCCTTCTGCAAGAACCCAGTGCATTCTGTCGTGGACAATTGGTTTTCCGTCCCAGCCTGTTGTATAAACAATTCCCGGTGCACCGTCTGAATTCCAGCCATCTTCAACTGCTCTGTTGAAAAGATTTTCCGATGCTGTAATATATTTTGCCGCTTTTTCTTTATCATCTTTATATGTAGAAAGTGCCCACTGTGTGATCAGACGTGCCCATTCCAGTCCATGACCCGGAGTTGCTCCGTATGGCTTAAACTGATCATCCGGATGCTCTTTATTGCATTCCATATCCGGTACCCATTCACTTGTATAGTGTTCCGGAATGCGCCATTCATTATTACCGGCCCAGCCAATTACACGGTCAATGATTCTTCCGCATCTTACACGATATTTTTCATCTTTGGTTACATCTGCTGCTGCAAGAAAAGCTTCTACCGTATGCATGTTCGCATTAAGTCCTCTATACGGATCCATGACTGTGAACTCTGTATTCCAGGTATCACAGGACATACCTGCTTCTTCATTCCAGAAATAACGATCATAAGTTTTCAGTGCATCCTGGAGCAGTTTTTCTCCATCCGGATGTCCTGCCAGAACTGCTCCTGTACCGGCCAAAATCACGAATGCATGTGCATAACAAAGTTTATTCTCTGCATATCCGCCATCTGGTGTAAGTGCTGAATACCATCCGCCGTTTTCTTTATCACGTGCAGCGCCCATGAGTCCGCCAACTGCTGCATTGATCAGTTCATCGCTGCCCTCATGTCCCAGATATTTTCCCAGCGTATATACATGCGTCATTCTGCTTGCAGCATAAGTTTCTCTGTTATACTCTTTCCATGGAGTTCCATCATCTCCAAGATAATAACAGGTGCCATCCGGTGCAGGAAACTGATGGCCAAAGTTCAGCAGATCCTCGCGGATTTCTTCCAGAAATTTTATATTTTCCTCTGTGTCAATCAGATATTTTTTATTCATGGTTTTCCCTCTTTTCTCTACATTTTTATTTTAGGCCATCCGGCTTTTATTCTTTTTTCCAGTTCTTCAAAACTTTTCAGTCCGCTTAATGCATCATAGGCAGCCACACAGGAAGCTCCTGTAGCCGCAGCCAGCTGAACACATTCTTTCAGACTGTAATCATTCAGAAATGCTGCAATACTCGTATCACCGGCACCTGTTCCCGACCGGAATTTATCCGGCTGATAACTTTCCTCAAAACCGTCCTGATTGCTCCACTCCCCAACATTCAGCTCGAGTTTATCACTGATCATGGCAATTTTTGTCTCATCAGCTGTGCAGTAATACATACCACGTACTCCACATTTGATTACCAGAATCTTTGCCCCCATATTCAGGCATGTATCTGCCAGTGGGCGCACATCTTTTTCTATATCCAGAATTTCTGTTATATCTCTGCCCTTCGCTCTTGTTTTCCATTGTTCCAGCAATGGCTTATCAAGCATATAACACAATTCCTCTACACTTGGCATAAATATATCTATATACGGGCTTCTTCATTACTGACGGATATCCCAGATGAAACAGGGTAGTCTCTTTCAGGATATTTTCTTCTATATCTTCACCGGAAAAAGTATCATTCACCCCGGGATGATGCAGAAAAATCCGATCTATTCCCGGTATTGCAAGGATAATCGAATGGGCAGTTGTCCCCCCTTCAACCGCTCTCATTGCATCGCCTGCACCATATTTAGCCATACCGGAGCGCACAATTTCTCCAAATACATCATCTCCGATTCTGGCGATCAGTGAAACATCTGCTCCCAGAATTTTCATAATATGGCCGGCTGAAATGACTTTTTTCCCCATTCTTCTCTCCTTTTTCAGAAAAAAAGCCCCCGAAGAATATCGATTCTACTCAATAATCCCCGGAGGCAGTTCTTATTTATTCGCTACTGTTCACTCCGTTGAACAGCATATGCAATCTGTAAATATTTTTATTCTTCTACATCATCTGCTGTAATAACAGAAACGCCTGTATCAGTCACTTCACCGCCAAGGTCTTCACCATTGATTGCCTTAACTGCTGCTTTAACGCCTTCAGCACCCATTACGTCCGGGTTCTGTGCCATTGTGCATACAAGATATCCGTCTTTTACAAGGTTCAGGATTGTATCAGATTTATCAAAACCAACACCAAGAACGCTGTCACTTCCAGATGCTTTGATAGCATTACCTGTACCAACTGTACAACCTTCGTTTGTTCCGAAGATACCTACAACACCCTGTGTAATATAGTTTTCTGCGATAGACTGAGATTTAGCTGCATCACCTTCGCTGTACTGAGTTTCAAGAACTTCAAAATCTGTATCTTCGAATACGCCTCTGAATCCAGCTTCACGATCAAGTGTGGACTGAGATGCTGCGTTAGTGTTGATGATACCGATAGAACCAGATGTTACGCCTTTGTCTTCCAGAGCTTTTTTCAGTTCTTCGCCTGCTTTTTCTCCACCTGCTTTGTTATCTGTAGAGAAAGTAGCTTCAGCATCAACGTTTGCAGGAGAGTCAACATAAACAATCTTGATTCCTGCAGCCTGTGCTTCTTTAAGTGATCCTGAAATAGCGTCCGGTCCGTTTGCAGCTACGATAATAGCCTGATATCCACCTGCGATGGCGTTGTTTACACATTCGATCTGCTGAGCGTCATCTTTTGTATTAGGTGCCATGTAGTCAACAGTAACTTCTTCTTTTTCAGCTTCTTCCTGTGCACCTTCATTTAAGGTTACCCAGTGCTGGTCAATAGAGTCCATTGTGATCAGGGCGATTTTTTCACCTTTTGCGAATACTGTTGTTGCACCTGCAAAGCAACCAACTGCCATAGCCATACTGCAAATTACCGCTAACACTTTTTTCTTCATTTTTAAATCCTCCTTTTTTGCCATTATATAGTTTTTATATTACATATCGTACCCCTACGATGTAACATACGCTTTTAGTTCTTTTTGCGTCCTCTTAATTCAGCAAGAAGAACTGCCCCAACAACGATCACACCAATTACGATTCGCTGCATACCAACCTGTGCTCCGATCATGTTCAGACCATTTTCAAGTGTCTGCCATAACCCTGCTCCTGCAAATGTTCCAAGAAGGATTCCTGCTCCGCCAAGAGGAGAAACACCACCGATAACACCAGCAGCAACACCATACATTTCGTACATATTTCCGGCTTCCATATTACCCATTCCAGCCTGTGCACAAAGAATCATTCCTACGATCCAGCAGCAGATAGCGCTGACTACATATACTTTGATAGTTGTTTTTACAACATCTACTCCAGAAAGTCTGGCTGCATCTACATTTGAACCAACTGCGTAAATATGTCTTCCTGTGAATGTCTTGGACATAATGAAGAAGAAAATCAGGAACACGATCAGTGCAATCCAGAATGTATTGTATACTCCAAATGTCTTGCCATAGTAGAAAATATTTGAAAATTTATCAGCTGTGTCCTTGCCAATCCCTGTTGCAAGTGCATCTGTATTTCTGTTTCCGTTTACCATGTAGGAAATACCACGGCCAACAAACATTGTTCCAAGTGTTGCAATGAATGGTGGAAGTTTGAACTTTCCAACCAGGACCCCACTGACCACTCCAAGTGCCAGGCAGCACACCAGCGCAATAAGACAGGCAAGCACAGGTGCCATTCCTTTTGTCATCAGTGTCGCAGAAATCATTGCACTTACCGCTACTACAGATCCGATAGAAAGGTCAACATTTCCAGTGATCATAACATAACTCTGTGCCACACCGACAAGCAGATATTTTGACATTGATCTGAGAAGATTGATAATGTTCTGTCCGGAGAATACGGAAGGATTAATAATACCGAATACGATATAAATAATGATCAGTCCTACGAAAGCTGTAAGAGCAGCTCCCATTCCCCGAATGGATAAGAATTTTTTAAATGCTGTCTGTTCTTTTCTGTTCATTTTATTCCCCTTCACTGTCTGAAATATTTTTATTTTCAAAAGATGTTGCCATTTTGAGGATATCGTCCTGTGTGGCTTCTGCTGCAGTAAGCTCTCCGGTTATTCTGCCGTCACACATGACAATAATCCTGTCAGCCAGTCCCATAACCTCCGGCATTTCAGACGAAACAAACATTACTGCGATTCCCTGCTGTTTCAGCTGATTCATCAGGTTATAGATCTCAACCTTGGCACCAACATCAATCCCTCGGGTAGGTTCATCAAAAATAACAACTCTGGAATTTCTGGCGAGCCATTTACCAACTACAACCTTCTGCTGGTTTCCGCCGGAAAGGTTGCCGGAATCGATCTCAACATTAGGTGTCTTGATCTGAAGATCTTTTACAATTTTCTCACAAAGCTCATCTTCTTTTGAAGAATTAACAATTCCATGTTTTCCGATCAGATCCAGGTTCGGAAGTGCCATGTTCTCACGTATACTCAGTTTCGTGCAAAGCCCGTCTTTTTTTCTGTCCTCAGGTGCAAGTACAACACCGTTTCGGATAGCATCCAGGGGACCATTGATTTTTACTTCTTTACCGTCTACATAAATCTCTCCGCTGTCTTTCGGATCAACTCCGAAAATTGCTCTGGTCGTTTCAGTTCTTCCGGCTCCCATCAGTCCGGCAAAACCAACGATTTCTCCCTCATAAACGGAGAAGTTGATATCCCGCACCATTCTTCCTGCATTCAGGTTACGTACTTCAAATATCTTTTTGCCTTTCTCACACTGAACACGCGGGAATTTTTCCTTGATCTCACGACCAACCATATAAGAAATCATCTTGTCCATGGTGAGATCTTTGAAATCTCCTGACATGATGTACTGTCCGTCTCTCATGATCGTAACTCTGTCAACGATATGCTGGAATTCTTCCAGTCTGTGAGATATGTAAACAATACCATGCCCTTCTTTTTTCAGTTTGCGGATAATTCTGAACAACTCATCAATTTCTTTAGAAGTAAGTGCCGATGTAGGCTCGTCCATGATAAGGATCTTTGCATTGATCGAAAGCGCCTTGGCGATTTCTACCATCTGCTGTTTCGAAACCGGGAGATCTCCAACACTTTCCCATGGTTTGATATCGATTCCAAGTTCGTCCAGAATCTTCTGTGATTCCGCTTCCATTGTTTTGTTATCAATGCAGAATTTGCCTCTCAGCTCACGTCCCAGATAAATATTTTCTGCAACTGAAAGATGTTTGCACATATTCAGTTCCTGATGGATGATCGCAACTCCAAGCTGCTGTGCCTTCTTAGGATTAAGGTCATCATATTCCTGCCCATTAATCTTAACCGTTCCGCTGTCCTTAGTGTAAACTCCACTGAGGATTTTCATTAATGTTGATTTACCGGCACCATTTTCACCAATCAGAGCCATTACTTCTCCAGAACGAAGTTCGAAATTTACATGATCAAGTGCCTTGACACCTGGAAAGTTCTTACAGATATCTGTCATTGATACGATAACTTCATTCATTGAATACCCTCCAACCTGCTCTTTTTAGTAAAATATTTTTATTAGTAAATTCAATTTACTAAATGATACCATAATTTGTTCAATTCGTCAACAGTCTATTATGTTCTATCAACTTTTTTGTTAATATTATACAATTCAATAAATAGAAATATGTCTATAATCCCGTTTTTATTTTCAGAACAAGGGCAGTTTTCCGCTGAATATATGATAAAGTACATTTGCAGCTGCCCCCAGAAGCTGAGAATCTTTTCCGAAATACGCTTTTCTTATAGGTACGCGGCCATAATTCTGTGTAAACTTTTCTTCATTTACCTTTTCTTCCAGAAGATAGACATATTTGTCATCCCAGTCCATGCATTCATTTCCCAGGATTACCAGCTGTGGGTGAAGGATATTAATACCACTGACAATTGCCACAGCAATATCATTTACCATTTCGCGTAATACTTTATCTACATCTCTGCGTTTTTTCATTTTGCAGAATTCCTGAAATGTGTGATTTTCCCCCGTAACTTTGCGAAGTTTTTCTTCCATTGCATCTACACATGCATATACTTCAAGGCAGCCTCTGTTTCCACATGCACATCTTTTTCCGTTGCGGTCTATACTGATATGTCCAAGTTCTGACGCCATACCCATTTTATTATGGAAAACTTTTCCATCACTGACAAACCCGGAGCCAATACCTTTCGTTATTCCCAGAAAAATAAAGTCCTGAACATTTTTGCCTGCTCCGAAAAGGACTTCCGCCTGTGCAGCGCTGTTCTGGTCATGGTCAACAACAACAGGAAATCCATAACGTTCTTCCAGAAACTGTGTAATATTTACGTTTTCGATTCCAAAGAAATGTGGAGGATTCAGAATAATTCCATTGTTGATGTCAACCGGGCCCATAACTGCAACGCCTATTCCCAGAACTTTTAAGTCTGTTTCTGCCAACAGCTGATCTATTACATGATAAGAATATTGCCTCACTTCTTCTTTCTTCAGAGTTTTAAACGGCATTACCTTGCGGTTAAGTATCTCAAGCCCCAGAGTGCACAAAACTGCCTCTATTTTGTCACGGGTGATATATAATCCAATCACTGTCGGAGCTTTTTCTGCAATGCGCAGTCGGATTGGATTTCGTCCGCTTCCTTCTGTGATTTTTTCTTCACATTGCTCTACAATACCATGTTCAATGTATTCCGAAACGATATTGGTGATAGTCATCTTTGTCAGCTTTGTAGTTGTTGCCAGTTCTATTCTGGATGTAGCTTCATTTGTGGCGATCAGCTGAAGGATCAAACCTCTGTTATACTGTTTTGATGTACTGAGATTTTTTCCTGTTCCCTTTTTCATACTCCTGCCTCCAGATCTTTTATAACTTTTCTAAAATAATCAGCCGTTTCCCGCCCTGTATATAACAGTCTGTCATCCATGCTGCTAAGGAAATCCCAGAATGCCATCAGAAGTTTCCTGTCATTTATAACCAGATATACATTATTGCCTTTTATATTCCGAAACAGCAGATAACCTTCCTCTTTGTTTATACACAAATGAAGATTTGCCGTCAGGTGCTCCAGTGGCTGTTTCATAAAACGAAAATTTCCTTTTTCGCAAAGATGAACTGCTTCTTTTATGAGCTTTATTCTTTCTTCCGGTAAAAGCGGCCTGTATATTTCTGAAGGGATCTCCGGCATACGTCCATCTATCACAAACTGATCCAGTGCTTCCCTCGTGCAGTAAAAGAAATTAATTCCTTTTTCCACACGTTCACGTGCATTTTTTACAAAAGAGAAGGCCAGTGCCAGCATCTGCTCTCTGTCCGGCAGTTCCTTATACACAGCAGCCTCCATGATCTCCGGAGTAAGAAAGCTGAGAAGGCAGGGCTCCGGTTGAAGTGCATAACTGATTCTTCTTTCCCAGCCCATATTTCCCAGAACTGCCATCTGCTGCTGAACATTATCTATTACATGAAATTTCAGTTCTCCTCTGCTTCTGTAATTGTAATAACGTTCTCTGAAATATTCCAGAATTTCCGCTGACTGATAAACGATTCCTTTTCTGAAATCAGAAGTACATAACAGTGCATTCTCGGAGGTCAGAAGCAGGTTTGAAAAACCATCTATGCCTTTTCTGCAGTTTTGTAAATCTTCTTTGATAGAGTACAGATGATAATTCATTCCATTTATATACAGCGGCAAAATATTTTTCAGATACGCAAGATTATAAAATTCCATGTCTTCTGATATGTCAGCCGGTGCATCCATGCAGGTCACATGTTCAATCTCAAGTTCATTGTTAAATTTTTTCAGACTCAGAAGCAGATCAAAAATAAATTCATAATCTGCCTGCATAACCATACATATCTTACTGTTCCTGCCATTTTTGGCTTCTTTCAGGCATATACGATAAAGACACTGATTTACTTCCATCTGACTCCCCAGAGGAATACAGTTTTTTCCCCGCGTCTCATTTTTTTCCGGAAACAGCTCCATGATTCTTCCTTCTACTGTCGGTTTAAAGTTTTCCGGAAAATGTTGGATCAAATCCAGCACCTGTTTCCGCATAAAATAGCGTTCTCTGCCCACCACACTAATCTCATATGCTTCATAAAAATCTTTCTGTTCAAACGGTGTCAGTTTCATAAACAGTGACAATTTCTGTACCATATCCTCTTCTGGCAGATTTTCTTTTCCCTGAAGCAATCTGAAAAGTTTTTTTCTGTCAATTCCACAGTATCTGGCAAGTTCTGAAATCTGAACATCTTTTTCCTTTATAAATTCTTCCAGCATTATCGAAAATTCCGACATGTCTCTTTACCTTTCTGTTACTATATTTATAGTTTAAACGACATGTTATCAGAAATCAATAAATTATCTTAAAATTAATCTTTCATTACAAGCTCTTTTTTTACTTCATCAACTGTCGGAATCGACGGAGTTGCTCCCGGTTTTGACACAGCAATAGATGATGCTTTTGCAGCCATTCTCAAAGCATCTGATACACTTCTGCCTTCAATCATTGCAGCAATAAAATATCCGGTAAATGTATCACCTGCTGCTGTAGTATCAACTGCTTTAACTTTGAAAATATCCTGAAATATTTTTACTTTACCATCATAATAAAAAGCGCCATCACTTCCCAGTGTAAGCACAAAACGAGCATTTGGAAATTTCTCTGCCATGGCATTCAAAATCTGATCCTTATCTTTATATCCTGTAATCTGTTCCCCTTCAATCTCATTCAGCAGAAACAAGTATATTTTTCCAAGATCACAATTATCCAGCTTTTCATCAAAAGGCGATGGATTCAGAATTATCTTCATCTTTTTTTCGTATGCTTTATCAATAATATAATCAAGCATATTAATTTCATTCTGCAAAATCAGATAATCATCCTCTCCAAAATCTGCCAGCACTTCATCTACAAATTCCTTTGTCTGCATCTGGTTAGTTCCACCATATAAGATAATACAGTTCTGTGCATTTTTATCCACCTGAATCATGGTATGCCCGCCCTTTACAGGAAGCCTGCGGATATATTTTTTATTAACTCCGGCATCTTCACATGCTTCCAGCAAAATGTCTCCATCAATTCCAACGATACCTGCATGATAAACAGGAACCCCTGCTTTTGCCAGTGCAATAGACTGATTCAGACCTTTACCTCCACTGAACACCTCGAGCTTTGAAGAATGTTCTGTTTCTCCGCCAACTATAATATGATCTACTGTATATACATAATCCACATTCAAAGAACCATAATTTAACACTTTCATAATCTCAACCTCCATATTAAAAGTAAAAGAGCGGCTCAATCTGCTTTCACGATCAAGCCGCTCTTTCTATTTGTTATTATTTGGGAGCCTTCTGAAGTTTGCTGAACATATCTCCCAGAAGTGCATCACGATAAATAAAGCGAACAAGTCTCATTTCATGCCTGGTTTCATCCTGTTCCCATTTCAGATCCTGTGTCAGTCTCGGAGTTGGAACCAATGCAGACGGACACCAGTTTGGATTAACTACGTAACCTACGGTAGAAATATCCCAGATAATTCTTGAAGGTGAAAGCATGGAATCCGTTGTCGGCGCACCCTCATCTCCATAATCATCCAATCCGGCACAATATGTCTGATGGAAAAGATCCAGCCAGTTCTGTGCCATTTCCTGAGACATCTGGCTCGTAACTGTCTCGCATAAATAAGTTCCTACTTTGCTCTTTCCTTTGATATGGTATTCCAGTTCCGGACCAGTAACTGAAAGATAAGAAGCTACTGACATACACGGTACCAGAACCAGTGGAACTCCGCTATCCAGAATTACCTGCGAAGCCAGAACATCCTGGCCAAGATTAAATTCTATTGCATGCGGCCAATACAGCGGTTGTCCTGACAGCCAGACCACAACCATCTTCTTTATGATTTCAGGATCCATAAGAATTGCTGAGGCAACATTTGTAATCTCGCCAATAGCTATGACATAAAGTACATCCTCGCATTCATGAACTCTCTTTACCAGATCACGGGCTGCATCACTGTCAACAGGCTCATCTTTTACTGTCATATATCTTTCTGATCCGCGGAATACCCTGTCATTGAAATCTTCCCTTCCAAGAAGTTTCATAAGCTTAAGTATTTCCTGATAGCTCAGTTCAAGACCTTCCTGAAGATCTCCTGTCATCGGAATTGCAACTCCATCCGTCTGCATCAGGCGTGCAAAAAAGTCAGATGAGAACGGTGCTGCATAAACAGCTTCCATTTCTATTTTTTCCGGTGAAAGCATTGCGTATGAGATTGCGAACTGATCATCCACCTCATTATAAGTATCTGAATCAATTACTGCATGAATTTTTTTTCGTGGAGGTTCCAATCTCTGCCTGCGTTCCTCTGCTGTTAAAACTGGATATTTCATTTTCTGACTCCTTTCCAAACAGTTATGATGCACTCAGTGCTTTCTGTCTGACTTTTCTTTTTTCTCTGATTTCTTCTATTCTTCCTGCATTTTCAAACAGGATCATTACTATCAGGAGGAACAATCCAAGTACTACATTCTGGAATGTGTCCGGAAGTCCTGCTGCGATCAGGCCAATAAAAATAATGTTTAAAGTAAACTGAGCAATAAATATTCCGATTGTCAGATTACAGATTCTCTGTAATACCAGTGCCAGCAGAATACTGATCAATGGTTTAAACATAATTGTTACACTGCCAAGACTTGTCTGCGCCCCAACTGAACCAGACTGACTAAGGGTAAGAATTGCTGCGATTCCGATAAATACACTTCCGTATACAATTGACTTGCATTTAACCAGATCTGTTTTGATACCAGAATTTTTCGCTACAACTTCGTTACTTCCAACTGCCCGCATATGAAAGCTGAACACAGTACGGTTAAAGATAAAGTAAAACAGAGCTGCTGACAAAACAAAGACAATAACTATGTTCGGTGAAGACCCAAAAATCGCATACTTATTATCAATCTGCACAAATCCGTAGTGTCCTGCAAGTTTTGAACCAATGATCTCAAACACCATCGTCAGTCCCATTGTCAGAACAAGTGACGGAATCTTTAACCACCAGTTAAGAACACCTGTAATAATGCCTACTACAATTGCACTCAGGACTGCTCCCAGGATCATTCCTGCCAGACCATACTGTGCAGCAAGAAGACCTCCAACCACACCGCTGATAACCAGCCTCGAACCAATTGTAAAATCAAATATTCCACAGATATTTCCATATGCAATAGCATAAGCGGTAATAGTAGGTATAATTGTCTGAAGAAAAATCGTGTAAATACAATTCCAGTTACTGAACCTTTCAAAGCAAATAACCAAGAAGATCAGATAAACGATTACAGGCAGCATGATTACTTTCAGTGTATTTATCAAAAATCGTTTCATATTGGTTTCATCTCCTTATTTTGCAGTTATATCTGCAACTGCTTATTTGCTGTGACGCTCAACAACATCAGCAATTGAGAATGTAGAGATAAGATCATTCATATAATCCATATCAATATCAGGATTGTAGAATTTGATCATTTTATCTTTGATTTCATCAGCTGTGTAAACGGCATCATCACCAAGGAAGTATTCATTGAACTGATCGGCCTCTTCTGCTGTTGTAAGTTCAAGATATGGTGTGATAATGTTGGTAGGTCCGTCTTCAACGATAGGGGTACCGATTACTTTGTTTACAAGAATAACTGCTGATACAAGCGGGTCGATCTGCTGCTGTCCACCGTAAGATACGTTGAATGTTCCCTCTTTCAGATAATCACCAAGTGTTGTTTCAAAATCAATTCTGCCGACTTTGATATCGCCTGCTTTGTCATGATCTGCAAGTGCTTTTTCAATTGTCGGAATTGCACCACCACAATATGTTCCAAGTACAAGAATACCATTCATTTCCGGATATGCTGCGATATAACTTTCAATAGTTTTCGTCATATCTGTTGTTACAGTAATATCATAAGTTGTATTTAAAATATTAACTCCTGCTTCTTCTGCACCTTCAGCAGCACCTTTGTCGCGGAGATCTGAGGAAGTATCACCTTTTGCAATATTGATGACACCTAAATCTGTAACGCCCATATCTGCCATTGATTTTACAATATTGGAAGAACAGGTTTCATCATCTTCATTGCAGCCACCGGCATACCATTCTGAGTCATACATTGCCTCACGGATATCATCATCACTGATCGTACGGAACATTGTTCCCCAGTAAACACCTGCATCTGCACACATTGCATCAACTGCCGGAAGCATGGAATCGGAAGCCGGCATAAACAGGATACCATCAACATCACGACTGATAAGTTCGCTGATGTTATCGATCAGTCCGTCTGCTGAGTTGTCAGTTACTACATTTACCAGTTCACCACCGGCAGATTCTACAGCAGCTTTTACGTTGTTGTAAATAGAGATCCATGTCGGGTCTGTATTTGCGGTATCCCACGGAAATCCAATTTTGAACGGTTCCGGATCTGAATTATCAGCATATACACTGACCCCTGAGAACATTGTTGCAGACAGAGCTACTGTCATCCCGATTGCTACAAGTCTTCTTAATTTCATATTTCTTTCCTCCTTAAAATTATATAGTTTCTTTTTGTGAGCATTTCTGCTCATAATTACATGTTAATAAATCCAGAATTTATTTAATTACAGCTGCGCTTCTGCGGTCAAAGGAGATTGCCACTACTATAATAAGAATAATTCCCTGAACAACCTGCTGCGTCAGACCATCAATTCCAACAAGTGACATTCCGCTCTTTAATAATGCCATTGCCACACTTCCGATAATTGCTGCACGGAACTTGACATTCCAGCCACCGGAAAGAGGCATTCCGCCAAACAGAACTGCAAGAAGAACATCAAACTCAAATGCATTTCCTGTTTTTGAAGAAGCTGTACAGGCTCTTACAAGAGTGAAAAATCCAATCAGGCCACATATAAGACCTACTAACATAAACGATATCATCCTTGTTCTTTCAACATTCACACCGGACTGTCTTGCCGCTTCTCTGGAAGCTCCAACAGCACGACAGTTTTTTCCGAATGCGCATTTCTGAAAAAGCACTCCTGAAATTATCAGAACAATTACCATTGTAAGAATTTTTACCCAGTCTTCATCAAACACTCGCATTGAAATCGGAATTCCTACTGAACCATTCAGATAATACGTTGTCAGTCCACGGAAAATAAATGAAACTGCCAGTGTTCCAATAAAAGATTCAACCCTCAGATAAGCCGTTGCAAATCCACTTATGAAACCAATTCCAAGTCCTGTGATCAATGCAACAGGCAGGATCAGTACCGGACTGATCGTTGCTGAAAAAGCCCCCATTGCCGAAGAGAAACCTACAATAGCCCCAACTGAAAGATCCAGTTCGCCAAGAGCCATAACAAATGTATACATCATGGAACATAATGCAATGCTGAAGAAATTGTTAAAAATGTTCATCAGATTTCGCTGTCCCAGAAGTTTTCCACCTGTCAGTATCTCAAATAATACAAGAACAAGTACCAAGCCAAGAAATGCAAAATTATTTATCAGCAGTTCTTTTATATTTTTCTTTGGAGTCTCTGATACTTTGCTGTTTTCCATCCTGCTCACCCCTTAAATCATTTTCTGTATCAGCTTCGCTTCAGTCAGACCATCGCTTCGATGAAATTCTCCTGAAACGGCTCCGTCTTTAAGAAGAATAATTCTGTCAGACATTCCGATCAGTTCCTGCAGTTCCTCTGAAATCAACAGAATAGATTTTCCTTCTTCTTTCATCTGCATGATCAGCTGATAAATTGCAGCTTTCGTACCAACATCAATTCCTCTGGTAGGACAGTCAAGAATCATAATGTCTGAACCTTTTCCCAGCCATTTTGCCAGTACAACTTTCTGCTTGTTTCCACCGCTCAGCGTATTACAGAAAACTTTGATGGAATCTGCTTTTACCTCCATCCTCTTTGACCATTTTTCTGCCAGCTGTTTCTGCTTCTTATCTGATATTGGACCAACCGGTGTAATGTCTTTCAGAGATGGAAGGCAGATATTATCTGCTATACTGCTGATCAACATCAACGATTCCTGATCTCTGTTCTTTGAAACATAGCCAATTCCATGTTTTACTGCCCAGGAGGCATTTTTTACGCGGTCTTTATGATTTTTCAGTACCACACCTGCTTCAGGCTTCAGAAGCCCAAACAGTGCTTTTCCTACATCATGCATACCACAGTCACTCAGGCCGCCAACTCCAAGGATTTCACCTTTATGCAGCTGAATCGTAAGATTTTCCAGGGAACCTGCTGTAACATTCCGGCTCTCAAGAACAACCTCATCACTGACCGGCACACCTTCATCTTCTCTGTAATAATGGCCCGAGAGTTCACGGCCAATCAGAAGCTGTCTGATTTTGTCCGCATCAAATTCTTCTTTCTGAAGATTTGCCACAAACAATCCGTCACGCAATACAGTCAGTGAATCACATTTATCCATAATCTCATCAATATCATGAGAAATAAACAGGATTGCCTTTCCCTCATCTCTTTTTTCTTTCATCAGCTTATACAAAAGCTCACGTCCTGAAACAGATAATGCTGTAGTTGTTTCATCAATGATCCAGATTTTCGGAGAAGTATACAACGCTCTCGCCAGCTCAACCAGTTTACGGTCTTCAAATGACAGCTGGTCTATCATCTCATCTGGTTTTATATTGTCTACATAGATACTCTGAAGTGCCCTGGCAGCTTCCTTATTCATCTCCTTAACATTCAGTACTCCGCCTTTTGCAAATTTATTTTCTTTACCAAAAAAGATATTTGCTGCGACAGAAATCTTTGAAATTGTTCCCTGTTCCTGAACTACCATGCTGACTCCATGGTTCACCGCATCTACTGTTCCCCCTGGTTCATATGGTTTTCCGTCCAGATACATTGTTCCACTGTCATATTTCTGCATTCCGGCTACAATTGATGAAAAAGTTGATTTTCCTGATCCGTTTTCTCCAACCAGACCTCTTATTTCTCCGGCCTTTATGGAAATATCAAACTCTTTCAG
>JABLTO010099139.1_pt1 | contig 15520 bp, 15 predicted proteins | sample 7160091 | NCBI WGS metagenome assembly JABLTO01 (sample SAMN14651225, study PRJNA627086) | human gut metagenome | isolation source: feces | host: Homo sapiens
AATTTATAACTAAATTATTAAAAGAGTCGGAGGAAGATAATGACCCTTATCCAAAAAATTAAAGAAACTGATATCAAAGTATCGCACATTTTTCCAAAATTATATCATCATAAATTCTTATGCAAAGCTATGACCCTTATTACAGGTGTCGGTGATTTTGGTATGATCTGGTTATTTTTGATATTCATTTTAAGTTTAAATAATAAAACTCAGCTTTTAGCTCAAAAAATGCTTGCTGCTTTACTTTTATCAACCATTATTAGTCAGGTTATTATCAAATCAATTGTAAAAAGAAAAAGACCCTGTCAAACTTACAGCAACATTAAAATGCTGATTGCTATTCCTAGTGATTATTCTTTTCCATCTGGGCATACTGCATCAAGTTTTGCTTGTGCTACTGCTATATGTTTCTTTTTTCCTAAAACCGGCATCTTATTTATTCTATTTGCCTTTTTAATATCATTTTCACGGTTATTTCTATTTGTCCATTATTTAAGTGATGTAATCTTTGGAATAATTTTAGGCATTCTTGTGGGCATTTTGGTAATGATATTTTAAAAAAACAGCATGTCTATTAAGACATGCTGTTATAGCATTACATAAATCAAAATAACAGCAATTAGATTCTTTATGCTATGCAATACGATTGGAGCAATAATATTTTGCCTTCTTTCATAAGCATAAGAAAAGGCTAAACCAGCTGTCATATAGGGAATCAATTTCAACCATTCTGTCATATCACCAGCTAAAATATAACTATAAACATGTAATAACCCAAATAAAAACGCTGAAATCAAGTGTGCCCAAAAGGCACTTTTTTGACGTAAAGTATTAAAAATAAGACCTCTAAAAAATAACTCTTCAACAAGTGGTGCTAAAATAACTGCATGAACTGTCATCAACAAAACATTTGAAGATAGCATAGTAACAACAAATGTCTGATTTGTCGCTTCACGAGTATCAGCTGATAAAAATAAATTAACTATAAATTCACCTATATACCCAAGTACATATGATGATATTATCCCAATCGTTAAAATCCAAATAATATTTTCTAATAGCTCTTGTCGAAATATTTCCCAATTCTTTTTTATAAAATTCTTAAATACAGCTAATAACAATATTGCTGTAGATAAACCAATCAAAACATTAAAATAAACATTGATTGATTCTGAAGAAACATCATTACTTATAAATACCGTATATAATTTAATCAAAAAATTAAAAATACTTGGTGCAAAATATAAATACCAGGGAAACAAAATAATTGTCCCAATTGCTTTTTGACGATTACTTAATTTTATTTCTTTTATCAAACTCAATCTAACACCCCATTAAATAAGATTTTTATCCTCTAAATCAATTTCTTCGAACAACACTGCAAGACAAGTCTGCATTTCAGCTGAAAACAAATAAACCATTATCACTGCTATCAATAAATCGGAAATTAGTGGAATTGGTAAAAATATTTGAATTACCGCTGTTATCACGATCGTTAATAAAAACCAGCCTAAATATGAAAGATATAAAACAAATAAAGTTCCTTTATGTCCTTTCATCAAACGTGCTGATTCACTCATCGCCTTAGCCCCATAAATCTTATATTTCTCTAAAACATATGGTGTTAAAGCAAAAGTCAAACTATACATTACAGCAATAATCAAAATAACAACAAATCCTAATGTTATAAATCCCCCTAAGGCTCCTGCCATTTTGATAAAAGCAGGATCTTCAACAATCGTAGTAAAATTACTTGTATAAAGGCTTGATTGTGTTAATAATAATCCAAAATTATCAAACACACTTTCATCAATAACTATTTTAGCGATAAAAAATAATATCAAACTAGCAAGCAATACAAGTACTATTAAAAAAACAATTTGAATAAAATAAGTAAAAAACAATTCTTTAAATCTTTTAAATCCTGTTAAACCTTCATTTTCAATTGTAACTTCATCTCCGCGTTCATTTACTGCTTTTAAAGCTGTAACAATATTTCCATGAGAAAATGGCAGCATTATTATTGATATTAATAAAGAGATAAATGGTATTGTCACATTCAATGTTTGACCAAGATAATCTATAATCGTTGTTATTATACTAATAAAGATAAAAACAAAAATTATATTACTATGATCTTTCAAAACGCTTTTAGCTTTTATTTTAATATCCCGAATATTCATTTAGAATCTACCTCCATGAGCGTATTATAACAAAAAAGCAGTCTAAATGTAAAATTATTTAATATCTAAGCTAGTTTTGATTGCCTGATTGATCAATTGCATTATTTTATCATCTATGATTCCAACTTTCTCTCTTATTCTTTGTTTATCGATCGTTCTAATTTGTTCCAATAAAATAACACTTTTTTTCTCTAAATAATTATTTTCTACCATAACATGTGTTGGCAATGGATTCTTTGTTAATTTAGATGATATCGGTGCTACAATAATCGTTGTAGAATAACGATTACCTTTATTATTTTGTAATACAACAACTGGACGATAACCACCTTGTTCACTTCCAATCACTGGTGATAAATCAGCATAATAGATTTCCCCTCTATGTATCATATTTCACAACTCCTTTAGTGCAATATATGAACTAAACAATTTTTTATTACTTAAATTATTTAACTGTCTGATCATTTTATGTTAGGATAAAATTAATGGAGGTAATGATAATGATCAAAGCTGTGATTTTTGATATGGATGGTTTAATGATTGATAGTGAGCGAGTTACTTTTGAAGGATATCAGCATGTTTTAGCTAAAAAAGGATTAACGATGTCCCTAGATTTTTATAAAACTTTATTAGGTAAACCATTAATAGCTGTTTTTAATCAGTTTTATGATACATATGGTAAAGATTTTAATGTCGAAGATACTATTGAGGCAGTTCACCAATATATATCAGATATATTTGAAAATGATGGTGTCCCATTAAAAAAAGGGCTTATTGAATTATTGAAATATTTAAAAGCTCATAACTACAAGACGATTGTAGCAACTAGTTCCCAGCGTTATCGAGTAAATCGAATTCTTCAATTAGCAAAATTAAATCAATATTTTGATGATTCTATTTGTGGTGATGAAGTAACTAAAGGTAAACCTGATCCTGAAGTATTTTTAAAGTCATGTGAAAAATTAAATGTAAAACCACACGAAGCATTGGTACTCGAAGATTCTGAAGCTGGCATCAAAGCTGCTGATCTTGCAAAAATTAAAGTGATTTGTATCCCTGATCTAAAATATCCAGATCCTGAATTTATAAAAATGACATATAAAATCATGAATGATTTATTAGAAGTCCGTGATTTTTTTAACCAAGATTAACTTGGTTTTTTATTAGAATAATATAAAAAAAGTTGGTTAAAACCAACTTATAATAAATTTAAATCAATCATTTAGCAAGTTTATCTAAAGCATCCTTAGCCGCCTTTTGTTCTGCTCTTTTTTTACTAGATCCTACTCCAACACCTAAAACCATATCATCCATTTTTACAGCCATCTCAAAAACAGGATTATTTGAAGGTCCTGTAGCTGAAATCAAATCATAAGTAACTGTTTTTCGCTGATCGGCTTGAATAAGCTCTTGAAGCCTTGTCTTAAAATCTGTTATTTCATCATAATTAACATCTTTAACATGCTTATAAACGGTTTTGTTTAATACTTTTTCAACATATTCATGACCGCAATCATAACAAACAGCGCCAATAAAAGCTTCAAAAATATCTGCCAGAACACTATCACGATCACGTCCACCATTATTTAATTCGCCAGCACCTAAAAAAATCAATGATCCTAAGTCTAATTCTCTAGCAAAACGAGCCAGAGATTCTTCGCGAACTAATTTAGCCCTTAATTTTGTTAGACGACCTTCGGGTAAATCGGGATATAAATCGTAAATATGTCGTGAAACATGATACTGTAATACCGCATCACCTAAAAATTCTAATCGTTCATAATCATGATTTTTTAACCTATGTTCATTTGCATAAGAAGGGTGTGTAAAAGCTTCGATAAAAATATCTATTTCGTGATAAGGTATCTCCATAATTTGTAAAAATTGTTTTAATTCCACGTTATTTCAATCCTTCTTTCATTTTTTCTACTACATTACTTGAAACCATTTCAAAAGCTAAATTTATAGCATTTTCAAAAGCAACAGCATCACTAGAACCATGAGCTTTAATTACCGGTTTAACAAAACCCATCATCAAAGCTCCACCAGCTGCTTTAGGATCAAATTTTGTCATTAATTGTTTTAAAGCCGGTTTAGCCATTACTGCACCTAATTTAGTACGAGTCGAAGACATAAAGCCATCTTTTAAACTTTTCACTAACACTTTAGCTACTCCTTCAGTTGTCTTCAAAGCAACATTACCAGTAAAACCGTCAGTAACTATGACATCCACCTCGCCATCTAAGATTTCCTTACCTTCAATATTGCCAATAAAATTAATTTCTTGCATACTTTCTAAAATTTTATATGTTTCTTGATGGATTTCATCACCTTTATGATGTTCACTTCCGATATTTAATAAAGCTATTTTAGGATTATCGATTTTTCGCACATTTTTAGCATAAACATTGCCCATAATTGCAAATGATTTTAATTGTTCGACTGTATTTTCAGAATTAGCACCAACATCAAGCATAGCTACATCTTTACCATTATAAGTCGGTAACATCGCCATTAAACAAGATTTTTCTACGCCTTCTAAACGTTTTAAAAATAGCATTGCACTAGCATAATAAGCTCCCGTATTTCCACATGACAGTATTGCATCAACTTCATTTTTTCGCGCCAGCATCATTGTTTTAACCATGCTGGATTCTTTTTTTCTGCGAATTGCAAGAATATTTTCTGTCATTTCCAATACTTCTTGAGCATCAATTAAAGTTACCTGAGAATAGGGTTTTAAAGCTTCTAATTCTTCTATTTTCCCTACCACATATAACTCATCAGTTTTATTTTTACTAAGAAATGATAAACATGCTTCGACAACGATCGAACTTCCCAAATCACCACTCATAGCATCTATTCCTAATTTCATTTTTTTCACCTCATATTAGTACATATTATAACACAAATTAATCAATATATTTATTATTGTTGATCAATTGTTCTTCAATCTCATTAATTAATTTTAAATATGCTACATCATTAGATTTACTTTCTAATAATTCCTGAGCATCTTTTCTAGTTACTTCTAAAATATTAATATCTTTAAAAATATCTCCGATTGCAAAAGCTGGTAGACCACTTTGTTGATTCCCTAATATTTCACCAGGTCCCCTTATTTTCAAATCATAATAAGAAACCTCAAAACCATCGTGACAATTTTTTAAAAACTCTAATCTTTCAATTGCTTCTTTACTAGAAGAATTGCTCAGCAAATAACAATAGCCTTGTTCATGTCCACGACCGACTCGGCCTCTTAATTGATGTAATTGACTTAATCCAAAACGTTCAGCATTATAAATTACGATCCAATTGGCATTACTAACATCAACTCCAACTTCAATAACTGTCGTTGAAACTAAAATTTGAATTCGATTAGCTTTAAAATCATCCATTGTCTTTTCTTTAGTTTCATCATCCATTTTACCATGAAGCAGTCCTACTGTATAATGATTTTTAAAATAAGCTTTCATTCCCTCATAAATACTAGTTGCATCACGGCTATCAATAACATCACTTTCATCAACTAAGGGACATACAACATAACATTGCCCACCACTAGCTAAATAATTTTTTAGCTTATTTAAAATAGGCTTCATACTGTGCGATTTTATCACCTCAGTTAAGACTGGTTTTCTTCCTCTAGGCATTGTTTTAATAGTTGAAACATCCATATCCCCATATAAACTGATTGCTAAAGTTCGCGGAATCGGTGTTGCCGACATAACCATAAAATCTACTTTTTGACCTTTTTCTTTCAATGCTTTACGCTGGTTTACGCCAAAGCGATGCTGTTCATCTGTTATTACCAAACCAAGATTATGATAATTTACTTTTTCTTGAAATAGCGCATGTGTTCCTACAATAATATCTATTTTTCCATCTCTCAAATCTTGATAGATCGCTTGTTTTTCTTTGGTTGACAAATGTCCTGTCAATAAACCTATATTAACACTAGTTTCTTTAAATAATTTTATTAATGATTGATAATGCTGTGTTGCCAAAATTTCCGTAGGTGCCATCATAGCACCTTGAAATCCTGCTAAATAATTGGCATACAATCCAATTGCACCAACTACTGTTTTACCACTTCCTACATCACCCTGAATAAAACGATACATCGTCGTATCTTTTTTTAAATCATTAATTACTTCATCAACTGCTTTCATTTGGTCATCTGTTAATTTAAAGGGAAGCTTTTTGATAAACTGCTCTAATATTTTTTGATCAAAATTTTTCTTGACACCAATATTTTTTTTACGTGAGATCTTAATGTATTGCATTGTTAATTGAAATTTTAAAAATTCTTCGTATTTTAAATGCCGTGAAGCCTCTTTAATATCATTATTGTTAGCTGGAAAATGAATTAGATTTAAAGCTAATTCTTTATGAATTAAATGATGTTTGATCAATAAAGAATTAGGTATTTCATCTTGAATATGTCCCTGATAAAATTTTAAAGCTTTTTTCACATAATTCTGAAATGACTTTTGTGTTATTCCTTCTTTTAATGAATAAACTGGGGTAATCCCTGCAATTTCATTTAAAGCCTTTAATTTAATGTCACTAGCAACAATGCTATTATTGGCACTATTATACTTACCAATTACTGTCAAAATCATCCCTTTAGTCATATTTTTTTTCATAAAATGACGATTAAAAATCGTAATTTTATAAATTTCCTGCTGATAAAGAAGTGAAAATGTCAACCTGGATAATCTTCCTTTAAAAAAGACTTTTGGTTCCTCAATTAAAACACCTTCAATAATAACTTTTTCATTATTTATTAAAGGTGTTTCCTCAATACACTCATAACGATAGGGAAAATGAAGTACCAGATCTCTAAGACTATTTATACCCATCTCATTCAATAATTTAATTCTATTTTCAGTTATCTTTATCTGCTGTAAAGGAATTTGTCTTGCCATAATATCACCATGACTATTGTATATTATTTATCTAAAAATATCTACTCCTAACATTTTATTATAACAAAACAACAGCTATTTTTAGCTATAATATCAGCTTTTAGCGATACTTAATCATTTATTTTTTTATTAAGACTTTTTTAACTCTAATAAAAAATAAGTTATCATTTAAAATAACTTATTTTTCAATCAATTCAATAGCCTGCTTCAATACCGCTTTACCATTCATTTCCAAAAGATCTTTTTCTTCAATTACGGCAATCGGAATAGAAGTTTTAACAATAGAACGAACTTTTTCAAGATCTCCAGCATTTTGCGGTGCTATTAAAATACAGTCAGCCTCTGCCCAAGATAACTCGATTGCACTTGAAATTGCTGTCCAAATCATTACATCTATATTTTGTCTATGAGCTTCTTTTTTCATCGCATTAACAAGCATAGTTGTAGTCAATCCTGACATGCAGCAAAGTAAAATTTTATACACAATTATACCTCCATACATATTCTTTTATATTATGCAACGATTTTATCACAACGAGACAAAAAATACTACTTTTTTATCACAAAAAAAGATAATTATCATTTAATAAAAATAAATATATTATTCACATTCTTTTCACAACCCTGATCTCTCGATTATTCTACATTTTAACTATTTAATAACTTTGTTAGATCTTCAATCGAAACATCCATTTTCGAAGAAACTTCAGCCATAGTCATACCAGTGGCAAGAAAACGTTTTACAACCATTTTCATCTCTTCCCCGACTTCAATAATATGACCATCTAAATCATAAAAACGAATTACCCGCTGTCCCCAGCTATGTTCAACGATTTCACCACAATATTCAATATCAGGATATTTTTTCAATTTATCTAAAAAAAGATCAAAGTCCTGTTCTTCAAAGCATATTTCCATATTATTTGATTTTTTTAATACCTGCTCTTGGGGGATATTAACAAGCCAATCAAAATTTTGTTGTAATGCTAAACCACAAGTAAAAGCAATATTTATCCCATAATCTTGGAATACCTCCAAACCAAATAAATCTTCATAAAATTTTCTTGCAGCATTGATATCTGACACTGAAATAACCGTACAATTATATTTCATATAAATTTCCCTTCTAATTTTAATCTATTATCATTTTCTTCAATTGCCTTTTTAAACTCCTCTGTAACATATATCTTTCGATTAACAAATTCTGGTAATTTAAAAATAATTTTATCTCTTAACTTTGATTTTACAAATACATATTGTATAACATCCATCACTCTGTTAAATGATGGATAACGCTTGATTTTAGAACGATCATAATCAAGACAATCAACAACTTCAATCACATTGATTACATAAAATATATCATCTTGGTTTTTCATTCGTAATGCTTGGATACGCCCTTTCATATATCAAAAGCACCTTTATTTAAGATAAAAGAACTTACATCCACACTAAATACATCACCAATTTGTTTATTGACTTCATCTTTATATTCGCTTGGCACGATAAAACTTAATTTTCTATCTTTCACTATCTTGCCTTCAAAAATATAAGATTTATAACCATTTCTAGACAATGTCTCATAAGTTCTATAAGTATGTAATTGGTATACTTTTATATTTTTTTTCAATGAACGATTGTACAATCCATTTTTCTTTTAGTTCGTAGTGCCAGTTTTGGCAGTGAACTAATTACCCGTGAAGTAACAACTTTCATAATCTCATCTCACTTTCAAACTACCTGTTAATTTATTTTTCCATAAGATAATTTATTAAAGAAATCCCATTTCTAATTACTTTTTGTTCTTTAATTATCTTATATCCTCTCCTTTCAAAAAAATGCTTTGCTGTAATAGAAACATGAACAACTTTTTTTCCATTAACTACTTGTTCTAATTTATCACAAATAGCTGTCGCAACACCTCTTCCTTGATAATCTTTATGAACATATAAATGATCAAGATATCCATTTTTATCGATATCTCCAAAACCGATAATAATTTTCTCATCGACTGCTACGACCGTATAATGCTTTAAAAATGATTGATTCCATTTTTCTAAATCTATATTTCTAGTTGCCCAGACATTTAATTGTTCTTGGTTATAATCTCTTGCGTTAATTGTATGAACGGTATCATAAAATAATCTTGCTAACTCCTGGATATCAGATGGCTGATATTTTCTAATAATCATTTTTCTCTCCTAAAATCTAATTTGTTAATTTTATTATAACATCAATAAATACCCATGTCATTTTCCGAACCCAATACCAATATCATAAATAGATAATCTAAATTTAATAACTTTTTGTAACCATCGTAATTTTAACTAGTAAGTCAAAAAAGAGGCCTGTATTTAATAGACCCCTAATTGCAATCTATTTCTTTACAGCCTCTTATATATTAATTTAATTTTTCTTTTTTAGTTTGAAATAAAATTACGCCACCAGCTACAGCTATTAGCACCATTGGTAATAGGACATTTAAATTATCTCCAGTAGCTGGAGTTTTATTTTCATTACCAGCTATTTCTTCTAACGCTGCTAATGCTTCATTTAAGCTGTTAACTGCTTGATCAACTTGTTCTTGATCAGCATTTTCGTCACTATAAACTTTTCGACCATTTTCAAGTGCTGCAACTAAATTTTGATAAGATTCTTTAGTATATTTAGTTTCATCAATTGCTTCAGCCTTTTTGATTGCTTCAAACAATGCATCTTTATTTACTTTAACTTCAACACTTGGTTTATCAGAATCATCTGGAATTTCAAAACCAGTTTGTGAAGTTGTATTAGTTGAAGTTAATGTATTTTGATATAATAGATAGAATGCTGAGGCAGACCAGCTGAAATTCTTTGTATGTAATCCTTCTCCTGTTTCTGGATTATAATTTTCATGAATAGGTCCATCTTCTAATAATCCTTTAGCATGATCAAATAATTTGATCGTTACTTCTTTTGCTTCTTCATTATATCCATAATTTTGTAAAGCTTCGACTGCATATAAAGCTTGATCTAGCCATACTGGTCCACGCCAATATCTACTTGGATCATATTTATCGTTATCTTTTGAAGCTGTTGGGAATGGTACATAAGTATTAAATTTATTTTCATCAACCATATTTTCAACTACTCTAGCTGCTTGTTTAGTAGTAGCTGCTTTAGCCCATAATGGAATCCATCCTTCAGTACCTTTACCACGATTAACTAATAATTTTTTAACACTACCATCTTCATTTGTTTGCACATCATAATAGAATCCAGTTTCTTCATCATACATATTTTCATTAATATAGTCTCTTAAATACTCAGCTTCTTTAGTGTATTTTAAAACATCATCAGTATACCCTAATTCTTCAGCCATTGATTTTAAGAAACCTTTTTCTGCATATAAATATGCATTTAAATCTACTGATTCTTGATTGATTACATAACCAATTGGTTCATGATCATCATTTCTAACAGTATAAATTTTGATTCCGATATCATCATCGCCATTACCTTCAATATCAAAACGTGTTGCATTATCCATACCACTTTCCCATGCAGCCGCTTCAATTCCGGCTTCAGGACAAACGATTCTTTCATTATTAGCATCATAAATAAATCCGTTATTATCAACGGTTCCAAATCCTTCTACAACTTCACCTTCAGCATATCCATAGTTTCTCCAGTCATAGCAAGTTTCATGAACCATTCCACCATATTCAGCAATACCATTTTTATCGATATCACGATTTGTATACCACCAATTATGATATGCAACTAATTTTGGATACATTTCTTTTAAGAAATCTTTATCCCCAGTTTGACGATAAACATTTTCTACCGCCCATGCAGCTAATGCAGGTTTAGAATTACGTTCGTTCCAGTTACCACCATCACCACCGCGATCTTCATTTTGATTATAGAAAATACAATCAATAATAGCTCCAGCATCTTGAGGGCGTACTTCATCATCACTTGTTATTTGATAATCAAACAATGCTCGAACATTATTTTTAGCTAATTCTTCATTGAAATATGTTGTTGCAACAACTTGTTTCCAAGAGTCCCAAGCCCACATACCAATAAACCATTTATATGACATTGATGGTACAATTCCATCATGTTTTATTGCTCCAGCTGGTGAAAACCAGTTAGTCATCAATGTTTCCATTGATTTTACGGCAGCATTTTGATAATTAACATTTGCAGTTATATCATTTTTAAAGATCGTATCAACATATCCTTGCCAACGATCATTGTTTTCTTCAAAATATTTAGCTGGATCTGCTAATAAATCAGCTACATTTTGTTTTTCATTATTTCTTTCATCAATAGTATATGTAAAACTTTGTGTTTGATAAGTTTCATATTCCCCTTTTGCTTCAATAGTAACTGGTTCATTTCTAGTAATTGTATAAGATAAATTATCATCACTAATTTCTGTAGTAATGTCATCTTCACTCAATACAACATCAAATGAATTTTCTTCAGTTGTCATATAATTCCATGTACTACGAATAGTCTTAAAGTTTACTTTAATACCGTCGTTTTCTTTAGATAATGATGTACCCATTGAATTATTTTTATTTGTATAATATGTAAATAAATGTCCATCCCATGATAAATTCAATTTTAATTCATCATTAGTCTTATTTTCAATTACTGTTTCAATCAATGCTGTACGATTAGTCCCAAAAATTAATTTTAACTTTAATGTTAAATCATTTAAATCATATGTTTGTTCCAATCTACCAGGATAATAAATTTCATTTGTATTTGCTTTAGTTAAATCAACTATTTCTGATCCTTCATCTGTTACTTTTTCTAAATTTATTTTATTGATCGAATCAGATAAATTAATTGGATATTCTTCAGCAATAATTACTGGTCCTGCAAAACCACCATATAGATCTGTAGCATTTTTATCATGAAGATAATATCCATGCCAAGCTCCTAAATCTGAAAAGTTATTATACTCATTTGTGCTATATGTCCCATAAATAGTCTCTTTTGGATCTGCTGTTACATCTAGAACATTTGCAAAATCAGTCAATGGTTTTGAATTATCTGCTGCATTAGCAATCACAACTGTAGAACCCATCAGCGTAAGTGTTAATCCAGCAATTAATCCTTTCCTTAAAAATCCCCGTTTTTTCATTTTATTTCTCCTTCTTGATAAATTGTAAAATGTTGTTAACGGGCTTTAATGAATGCGCGCTCTCCACTAAAAAAGCATTAACCACACAAAAAATAATATAAAGATAAAAAATCCTTATATGACTTTAGTATAGTTAATGCCTGCCCCACCAGTTACACACTATAAACAACTTTTACACATAATACATTATCATTGAAAACGCTTACTGCCAATATAGATAATTAAAATTGTATTATTTTTGATACATTTTTGATAAATTTACTTAAAAACCCGATTAACTTTTAAAGTTGATCGGGTAATATAAGCTAATTATTTTTTAAAAATTTCTTTTTTAAAAGAATTGATGAAACACATAAAGCAATAACATAACTGCATAATCCTAAATCATCACCTGTTTTAACAGCAGCATTTTGATTATCAAGTAAATCTCCTAATCTATTATTACTAGCACCAGATACAGTAGTACCTGGTTCATTATTGTCTAGCTCAGGTGCTGGCTTCAAATCAGGCTTGATTGAATCAGGATCAGTTGTTAAAGTTATCTTTGCAGTTCCAGAAGGAATTCCACTACCTCCCGTTAGCTTTACATTTTTAGTAGTGACTATTATTTTCTCACCAACAGCATCGCCACCTTTTTTACGATCATTTGGTGATAAAGCTAAACTATCACCACCGTTACTTTCAAGATTAGCTACTGTTATCTTACCATAACCAGTAATTCCATCACCGCCATCACCATAATGACCATAACCACCATTAGCAATTAATGTCCCTAAACCAGAAATAATTCCGCCGTTTAATACAACACCATTACCACCTTGAACTGATGGATAAAAAATATCTTCTCCTCCACCAGTAGCAGTTAAAATAGCATTTTCTTCAATAATAAGTTCTCCATTAACTAAGATAGCATTTTGACCTGGTAATGTACCACTGCCATCATCGCCTTGAATAGTATTAGTACCTGACACAGTTACTCTTCCATTTACAATTACAACATTCAAATTATCTGGCTTATTAGCACCATCTGTTAAATAGCGACTATTTGAAATAATTTGAGCATCTTTTAAAACACTGCCTTCATTCAAGGTTAAAGTATCTGTCAATGCTGAAGAGTGTGACATTGTAAACGTTCCACCATTAACCTCAACTGGTCCAAAAGCAACAGAGTCTTTTAAATGTAAACTACCGCCTTTTTCAACAATAATTTTTACACTTGAATATATTTTCATGTTTTCAATAGTTACAGAACATCCTGCAGGTATCGTTAAAGTTTCTAAAGCATATCCTTGATTATTACCAATGATTCCATATAAACCAGATTCATGTGAACCATAAATATTAGTTAAATTAACTGGTACGATACTATCAGCACATTTAGAAATTTCATATGGTTCCATATCCCATGAAGTAATTGTTGGATCTAATGCATCAAAACGTTGTTGTAAAGTTTGATCATCTACATAAATACGTAATTGACATTGATTAGATACTACAGTTTGTCCACGATCAGTTAATGTAGCTTGAACAGTATATACCCCAGCTTTTTCTGGCGTTCCAGAAACGGCGATTGTACCATTAATATTAATAACATTCATTCCGCTTCCTTCTGGAGAAATAGAAACAGATAATTTTGCTCCTGAATGTTTATTTTGATAATTATAGTAATCCAATTTATCAGTTCCTTCTATTACATAAGGAGTTAGATAACATTGGTATCCTGTTTGTCCAACAGTTACAGCATCTAAAGAACCTTCTAATGTTAATGATAACTTGTCATTAATTTTTAAAGGTACTGTTTTTTCAATAGATACATCTCTTTCATCATCAGATATTGTTTTAATATTAACAGTATAATCCCCAGTATTTACTGGTGTCCCAGTAATTTCAATTTTATTATCAACAACACTTGCCTCTAATCCGTTAGTATTAGGTAAAATACTAATTTCTAATGAAGCTTGATCACTGTTTGTTCCCGTTAATTCATATGATAAAGAATCATAATATGCTTGCCCTTTGACACCATCTTTTAAAGATGTTGACAACATTGTTAGATTTAAAGGAATAAAAGATGGTTTGGCGTTTCCAATATTTTCTGGTTCAACAGTTGTTCCAGCATATATTGCTGAGCCGTTATTTTCGATTTTTCCGGTATCAAATGTACAATTAGTAAAAGTTGCTGTTCCATTGTTAGTAACTGTTTGACTAAAAATACATGATTCGAACACTACATTTGCTCCTTCTTCAATCAAAAGCCCACTATCAATATCAAATGTAATATTTCTTACAAGAACATTACTATTAGCACCAAATTTCATTGTTCCACCACGAACATCTCTAATTGTTCTTTGCATTGCTTTATCTTCAAAAAAGTTTTTTGCCCAGCCTAATAATTGTTCAACATCAGAGCCAATCGTCGTTGTTCCAACACCTGTTAAATTAGCATTAACTTTAATAATTGATGCATTATTGGACCAGCCTAAATAAGTATCTAAATTATAGCTGTTATCATCAATAATATATTCATCATTAGCTGCATATACTTTTGTCATACTTGCAGCTGGTTGTAACATCACAACCATAGCTAAAAATAAAGAAAGTATAATTTTTTTCATATCCAATCCTCACTATTTATTTTGTAGTTAGCTTAAGCTAACAATAAGTATATTACTACCTCCCCATATTGTCAATAAAAACATGATATTTTGTTATAAAAAACTAACAAAATAAACTACCTAAATCTAGGTAGTTTATTCGTGTATACTATTTTTCTTCATCTCGTTTTGATTTTCTTACTTTCCATGTAAGTCCACTTGCTCCAAATGAAGAAATTGCTAGACTCATCCATCCCCAAATACTAGCTGGATCACCAGTTTTTGGATCATTTGAATCTGTTTTGTCACCTGAATTATCTGGAGAAGCTGTTGATGAATTATTACCATTTGTAATATCACCAGATGGTAAATCATTAGCATTATCAGCTTTTACTAAAGCATCAATTGCACTTTGTAATGCTTTTGCAATACTATCAACTGATTCTTGAGATTCTTTTGTTTCTAAAATTGTTTTAGCTTCATCAAGAACTATTTGAAGTGTTGACCAGCTGTCTGCAGTATAATCTGTTTCTTTTAATGCCTCTGCCTTTTCAATAACAGATTGTAGTGCTGCTGTATCAATTTCATCAACTGGCTCATCTTTTGGTGAAACTACAGTTCCAGATACTGATGGATATCCGATTGATTGAACATCTAATACATATTCTG
>JABLTO010133441.1_pt1 | contig 15515 bp, 13 predicted proteins | sample 7160091 | NCBI WGS metagenome assembly JABLTO01 (sample SAMN14651225, study PRJNA627086) | human gut metagenome | isolation source: feces | host: Homo sapiens
GCTCTACACCAAATAACTGCTCCGCAGTTTATCAGGAGGAGCTTGCACTCCTCCTGATACAAGCAAGTCCCCACCCACTGCTTATTGCTTTTCGCAATTGAAGCAGGGGACTTACTTGGTTCGGTTAAAGAATAATAATAGAATCGCAGTCAGTGGAGAATCAACTTTGGTAGCTATCTCTGAAATAATGAGTGCGTTCTAATTTTTCATCCTTTCTGATGTGTTCTGAAGTATTCTTCCAGCACCTTTATGCTTTCTTCACGCAAAACTCCTTCTGCCACATCGGGTTTCCAGAATGAATTCTCAAATACAATTCTTGAACAATTACATCCGCCTTCATTTCCAAGTATTTTCTCCAGATCATCATTAGATGCTCCATATACAAGTCTTCCCAGTTTTACCCATACCATAGCTCCGCTGCACATAAAGCACGGTTCACAGCTTGCATACATCGTATACTCATGTAAATCCGTAATCCCTGTTTTTTCGCAGAATTCACGGATCAGACCGGCTTCTCCATGAAATGTAGGATCATGTTTCGTATATATCTGATTTTCATTTGTAAATACTATTTCATCATCTTTTACAAGCACTGCTCCAAATGGCTCATTTCCATGTTCCACTGCTGCCTTTGCCAGCTCTATTGCTTTTTTCATATAAATCTTATCATCCATATTGTCCTCCATATCAATCACTCTTATTCATCACGATAATTTATCACATTTTTCTTTATTTTCCCTTATTATCTTATATTTTCTGTTATTTTCTCATGTTTTTTCATGTTTTCATCATAAAATCAAGTACACAAATCAGGAAATCCGCAATGTCTCTCACACAAAGACATTTGTTTTTCTTTCTTCATGTTTTCTACCGTTATTTTCTTTCTTTTCTAGCTGCTTCCAGCTACCTTTTTTTCCGTTTTTCAGCTCTTTCGATGTCCCTCTTCCTTTTTAATCACTTTTTATGTATATTTATACACATGATTTTCGTCTCGATTTTTTACTTTTTCCCACTTTCATATCACTTATGCTGATAATAAAAAACCGCCACCTGTGTTCTGTCTCTCAGCTGTAATTTATCCAGTATTGCACTGAGATAATTCCGGACAGTTCCCTCGCCCAGAAAAAGTTCCGCAGCAATTTCTTTATTGCTGTATCCATTTGCGATCAGTCTGATTATCTCAAGCTCTCTTTCATTGATATTATGTGCACTGTAATCATACTTTTCTGACGCATTAATCAGGTCCGGTATCTTTGAAACAACCTCACTTCCAAACACCGTCTGCCCTGATTTTACTGCTTTCAGAGCAGGCAGAATACTTCCGTAATCCTGTTTCAACAGATATCCTTTTACCCCAAATTTTAATGCTTTTACTATATATTCATCATCTGAAAAGGTTGTAAGCAGAAGGATTTTCGCCTCTGGGAAATCCTTCAGAATTTTTTCGGCAGCTTCCAGTCCATCCATTTTTTTCATGCGAATATCCATCAGAAGTACATCCGGATTCCATTCTCTGTATAATTTACAGGCTTCTTCCCCGTTTTCGCCTGTTGCAGTTACATGGACTTCTCCACCTGCCTCCAGTATTGTTTTCAGCGCCTGCACAACCAGGCAGTCATCGTCAACTATAACAATATTCACTTTTTCCTCCAATTTATTTATCCTTTCATTTCTTTGGAACAGTAATAAAAATCCGATATCCTGATTTGTTGCTTATCTGGAAATTACCATGAAGCATTTTCACTCTTTCCTGCATATTCTGTATCCCAATACCTCCTGAAGAGCCGGCTTTTTCATTGTTTTTTCCGCCGTTATCCTCTATACACAGCTGATACAGCGCCGGATGTTCACGTACCGTTATCCATACATTTGTCGCATTGCTATGTTTTATTATATTTGAGAGGCATTCCTTCGCAATGCTGATAAAGCAGTATTTTATCTCTTTTGGGATTTCTCCCGTCATATCATAAGTGAATTTCACCGGACAGAATGTAAATTCCTGTACAATTCCCTGTAGAACTTCCTGAAGATTCACTGCCTCATCATGAAGATCATGCACGCTGCTCCGTATGCTGTCCATTGCTGAATTAAGAGAGTCATCCAGGCCTTCCAGTACCGCATTCATATTGTCGTCTTTATTTACTGCTTTCGCTGCGCCCACAAGCAAAATCGACCTGGAAAGCACATGTCCGACATTATCATGAATTTCTCTTGCAATCCTGTTTCGCTCTTTTAATGTTGCCGCATAAATTTCATAATCCTGCTTCTCCTGAAGTGCTTTATTTTTCTCTGACAGCAGTATGTTTTTCTCTTCACTGTCATCTTTTATCGTCTGCAGTTTTTCCCTCAGTTCTTTGTTCTTCTCTGTGTTTTTCTGCAAAACCAGGGCAAGTGCGCACCCCAGAAGTAATCCATAAGCATTCTCCACCGTTATATTTCCGCTCCATCTGTACAGGCCAAATGCACCCACAATTGCCCCACACAAAAAAGTCCTGACATCAGCCGCACAGTAAATCATCAGCGGATAAAAGACCGTTATATCTTTATACCACATGCCAAGCAGTCCATATATCACAATAATACCAGTTTTTATCGTTTTTTTTCCAATCGCATAACAGGTGCAGACCATTATCACCGCGCATAGCGCCGCAACAACTGTATTTATATCCATTTTCATCCGAAAAAAGGCAGCTGCGCAATAAAGCGCCAGCAGTCCGGCGTCAAAAAAGTATCTCATAGAACACCCTCAAATACCGTATACTCACTACCGGTTACAATATCCCATTCACAATCTGGTTCAGGTTGTTACTGTTCTCTCCATTCACAGCAACTTCAGATTTATTATAATATACTCAACAGCCCACCGCAAAGGAATTCACTGCTGCCAAAACAAACAGTGACATTTGTCATGTCATCTTCATGACAGCATTCACTTGGCTTTTTTTTGCTCAGCCTTTATACTGAAGATATCATCACAATAATCACGGAGGCAATTCTTATGATCCATATAGAAAATCTTGTAAAAAGATACGGCGATCTGACAGCTCTGAACCATCTTAATCTTAATATCCGGGAAGGTGAGATTTTCGGGCTTCTCGGCCCGAATGGCTCAGGCAAAACCACCGCCATCAACTGCATGCTTTCCCTGCTCCGCTATGACAAAGGTACTGTTGAGATTTTTGGCGAAGCCATGTCTCCTGATAATTACAGAATCAAGCAGCAGATTGGTATTGTCCTGCAGAATGTGGCTGTTTTTGACGAGCTTACTGTATATGAGAATATCGATTACTTCTGTGGGCTTTACATAAAAGACAGAACCCGCAGGCGTGAACTTGTTGAAGAAGCAATACAGTTTACAGGGCTTGAAGATTTCCGCAAAATGCGCCCCAAAAAGCTTTCCGGAGGCCTTCTCCGCAGGCTTAACATTGCCTGTGGCATTGCGCACAAACCTCGCCTGATCATCATGGACGAACCAACTGTTGCTGTCGATCCCCAGAGCCGCAATAAGATTCTGGAGGGAATTCAGAAGCTTAACCAACAGGGGTCCACCATAATTTACACCTCACACTATATGGAGGAAGTGGAACAGATCTGCACAAGGATCGCAATTATGGATCACGGTCAGATTATCGCTTCCGGAACCAAGGAAGAACTCAAAAAAATGATAAAAACAGGTGAGACAATTACAATTGAAGCAGTGATCCTTGATGACCATCATCTGATGGAAATCCGAAATCTCTCTCATGTTTTTGACCTGCAGTATGAAAATCAGGTCCTTACAGTCCGCTGTACCGGCGCCCGCCATAATCTGATCCACATTCTGGATTATCTTCAGAAAAATGATCTGCCTTTTGGACGGGTATTTTCTGAACAGCCAACACTGAATGATGTGTTTCTGGAAATTACCGGAAAGCAGCTTCGGGATTAAAAATACACAGCCTGTTTTCTGCTATATCAGTTATATGTTTTGCATATTTATACATTATTATGTATATTTTGACAGAAAGGAACTTTTTATGTTTCATTTGATAAAATATAATCTGGCAGTCAAAATAAGAAATTTTTCCATGACATTCTGGCCACTGTTCTTTCCAATCATACTTGGGACCTTTTTCTTTTTTGCTTTTGGTAATCTGGACGAGGCGGATTTCCAGACAGTAAAGACTGCCGTGGTAAAAGATTCCTCTTCAAATCCTGTTTTTCTCTATTATCTTGAACAGGTAGAAAACTCCGGCGACCTTATTTCCGTACAGGAAATGTCTTCGCAGGATGCACTTCAGGCACTTAAAGATAAAAAAATATCCGGAATTTACTATGCTGAAACTTCCCCTTCACTGACAGTAAGTGCAAGTGGCATTCCTGAAAGTATTCTTCAGTCTATCCTGGAAAGTTATGAGAGCAACATGGCCACTTTGCGGACAATCCTGAAAAAACATCCACTTGGTCTGCTGGACGGGTTAAAGCAGATGTCGAATACCAGTGATCTGATCAGTGAAATATCTCTTGGCGGCAGAACTATAGACGGAAATGTCCAGTTCTTTTATGCACTGATTGCCATGGCATGCCTCTACGGCTGTTTTATCGGCTTTGGATCGGCGATCACACTCCAGGCAAATCTTTCGTCACTTGCTGCCAGAAGATGCGTTACACCCACACATAAGCTCCATCTGGTGCTGTCTGAACAGATTGCCTCCTTCCTTCTGGGATATTTTGATGTGATCGTGCTTCTTCTTTATCTCAGATATGTCCTGCATCTTGATTTTCAGGGGCTGATCGGTCCCATGCTGCTTATCTCGCTTCTCGGCAGCCTGATCGGTGTATCTCTTGGATTTTTTGTGGGAAGCCTCGGAAAAATAAAAGAAGGGATCAAAGTCGGCATACTCCTCGGAGTATCCATGTTCAGCAGTTTTCTGTCAGGACTTATGAACAACAGAATGAAGGATATCATAGAACAGAAAGCTCCTATAATAAACCGGCTGAATCCTGCTTCACTTATCTCTGATGCCTTTTACTGTATCAATGTTTATGATGATTCTGCCCGCTATTACAGGAATCTTATTACCTTGACCATTATGAGTATTATTCTGATCGGAATCTCATTTCTTATGATCAGGAGGGAACGTTATGACAGTATATAAATGTTACATGAAACTATTAAAAAGAAATATGGGACTTGTTCTGATGTATCTGGCAATTTTTTTCTCAGTCACTATATTTATCCAACTGTCTCTGACAAAAAATTCTGCAGATAACTACGCAACTTCAAGTACGAGTATTGCCGTTTGCAACAGAGATTCTTCGCCACTTTCAGAAGGACTTATACAATATTTGCAAAACATCCATCAGGTCTCTGTCATTCCTGATGATCTTTCTGTGATGCAGGAAAAGCTTTTTTACCGTGATGTGGAATACATTGTACAGATTCCGGAAGATTTTTATGAATCCTGTATTGTAAACGGAAACCCTCTCTCAGTTACCAGCGTTCCCGGCTCCTATACTTCCTTTTATGTTGACCAGCAAATCAACAGTTACCTGAACTCGGTAAGAACATATATGGCAGCCGGATTTACGCTTCAAGAAGCTTCTGAAGCATCTCAGATAACTGAGAAAGCTTCCGTTCAACTACTTGAAGATGCTTCCAGCAACAGTGAAACTCCTTCCTTCGTTTATTATTTCCGATATCTTCCGTATCTGTTCCTGGGCAGTCTCTGTTACTCCATGGGATATATCCTTATGGCATTCCGCAAAGATGATATCCAGAAACGAATGGCTGCATCAGCTGTTTCCCGCCAGCGGCAGAATCTGGAAGGATTTCTCGCAATGTGTACCATCGGCAGTATACTGCTGGCAGCAGCTCTGATCGGTGCTGTTGTACTGTATAAAGAAGAATTTCTTTCTTCTTCCGGTATCCTTTATTACAGCCTGAATACAGTACTCATGCTTTGTATCTCACTCTGCATTTCGTATCTTTCCGGGCTTTTTGTAAAAGACACCAATATGGTGAACGGTATTTCCAATATTATCTCCCTGGGTATGTGCTTCCTTTGCGGTGTTTTTGTACCTATGGATATCATGAATAAAAATGTCCTTACTGTATCGCAATTTCTTCCGGTTTACTGGTTTGAAAAAGTCAACGACACACTTGCAGGGTATCATATTCTTTCGGGAGAAGCTCTTTCCACCATATGGAAATATATGGGGATTGAAGCACTTTATGTTGTAGCACTTCTGGCTGTGATCTTTGCAGTATCCAGATATCAGAAACAGGGCTGAAGGAAATTTCCCCAGCCCTGTTTTTATTCTCATATATGAAATTTTCAGAAAAAGATTCCAATCTGCTCAAGCAGTTTTTCCGGCACTTCAAACTGAGGAAAATGCTTCGTTTCATCTAACGTAACAGCTTCTACCGAAGGGTTCACTGCCTGATATGCCTCTGTGATCGCCTGTCCGTTGTTTTCTGCTTCTCCCTCTACAATATATACACTGTTATCTATGGATTTCAAAGCTCTTGTTATATCAATATTCATATAGCCTGCAGTTTTATTTGCATATACAGATTTTGCAAAGCTTCCGCCTCTGTGAGCAGCCTCATAATAAGCATCTATCAGTTCCTGATCCGGATGGAAAGGATCAAATGCCAGATTCTCTATAAAGAGATTTGTCACTGCATTTCGTGATACTGCTATATGATATACAAGTGTTCCAAATACCGGAATTTCAATAAAGTATTTCAGCAGTTTTCCTTTTTTGCCCGGCATCTTTTTCAGTGTACTGATGCCCGGTGGATTTATCATCATAATTTTGTTAAACAGCTGTTTTTCATTATGACATGCCATAATAACAAAAGATCCTGAATAACCACTTGTGATCACATCTGTCTTTTCACCGATCACGTTTTTTATGAAATCACAAATACTCTGTACATATACAAAGTTTGTATACGTCATACCGGTCTTTTCGGATCGTCCACAGCCCAGAAGATCTATCGTATATACTGTATGTTCCAGTGCCAGATCATCTTCAATTCTTGTCCATTCATATCCTGAACCACCTGGAAGCATATCATGGATCAGAAGAACCGGACTTCCTTTTCCTTTTTTCGTATAGTAAATATCACCGAAACGCCAGTGATAATAATTTCTTGTTCCTGTATCCAGCATTTCCTTCAGACACGCAGATGCTGCAATAATTTTGTTTGTCACATGAATCACAGCTGTTGCTGTGGCCGTCAGTACTGCGAAGGTGATCAGTTTATTTTTATGTTTTTTCAATTTACATCCCCCTTTATTTACATCTGAACAATTTTCTGAATGGTTATATTATACTTCAAAAACAGTATTTTTACAATCCTTGCAGTACTTCCAGAACTTTATAAACATTTTCCATTCTGGTAGCCCAGCTTGTTGCAAATCGTATCACAGTATGCAAATCATCTTTCTTTTCCCAGAAACTGACTGTCACATGTTTCTGCAGTTCTTTTAGCTGTCCATTATCAATCACAATAAATATCTGATTTGTCGGTGAAGCTATATAAAATTCATATCCCGCTTTTTTTAGTCCGTTTTTAAGGACAGCAGCTGTTTCTATTGCATTTTTACCAATCTTCAGATAAAGATCATCTGTAAAAAGTGCATCAAACTGTACTCCAAGAAGTCTGCCTTTTGCAAGAAGTGCTCCATGCTGCTTCACCCTTGTCAGAAAATGTGCAGGCATTGTCTTTTCTGTAAAAACTACCGCTTCCCCGCAGAGAAGACCTGCTTTTGTACCACCTATATAAAAAATATCGCATAATTTCCCAATATCTTTAAGTGTTACATCTGTCTCTTCTGCTGCAATTCCGTAGATCAGTCTTGCCCCGTCCATGTACAGTGGAATTTTGTATTCATGGCATATTTCGGACAGATTTTCCAATTCTTTCTTTGTATACAGAGTTCCATATTCTGTTGGATGAGAAATATAAACCATTCCCGGAAATACCATATGTTCATGATTTCCATCTCCATAGAATGTTTCCAGAAGATTTTTAAGCTCTGCCGCCTGTATTTTGCCGTCTTTCTGTGGCAGCTCCAGCACTTTATGACCGGTAAATTCAATTGCACCGGCTTCATGTGTACTGACATGTCCCGTTTTTGCGGCTATAACGCCCTCATATGGCGCCAGAACCGTATCTATGATAATCTGATTTGTCTGTGTTCCTCCTGTCAGCAAAAACACTTCTGCGTCCTCACAGCCGCATGCTGCTTTTATCTTCTCCTTTGCAGTCTCACAGTAGTGGTCGGTTCCATATCCGGACAACTGTTCCATATTTGTATCTATCAGGCGCTTCAGTATTATTTCATGCGCTCCCTCTGAATAATCGTTTTCAAAGCTTAACATCTGTGATACCTCTTTTTCTTCGTAATCTTTTTTTATTTTATCATACAACACTGCAAAAATGTAGCGGCTTTTTGCCTGAAAAAATTCTCCGGAAAATTGCATAAAAACAGGGAACACCATCTCTGGCATTCCCCGTCTCCGCACATATCTTATTCTGCTGTTTCTTCGGAATCCGTGTTTTCTGTCTGCTCTGCTTCTGTATCGGTTTCTTTCTCCGAATCTTCTGCATTCTCAGAATCATCACTTAACAGCTCTTTGTAAGCATCTTCCATATCACGTACATTCATCTTGTTTACCAGATAAACCTTATCCTCTGTAACTACCGCGTAGAAGTTTGTATCATATTCATAATACTCTGTTGTCAGTGTTGTCCCATCTGTTTTTGTAAAGGTAAAGGTATATGCAGGATCACCTTCCGGTTTACTGTCTTCTGCCAACTCCTGTGCAGTCATGTTTATAAGCTTGTTATAGAAGGTTGTAAATGCTGTCTCATCTGCATCTTTTCCATCCAGAGAATAAGTCGTTGTTGTTTTTTCTTCACTGTCTTCATCATCTGCATCTTTTGACGTTTCTCTTGTCACATTAACTGTATGTGTTCCATCTGCGGACTGCACTTCAAGTGAATCCAGATCATTTACAGACACATAATTTACAGACATACTGTAAAAATCAGAAGCTTTGCTGTTCAGTATTGTGGACAGTGAATCTGTTGTTACTGTATAAACCTGATTGCTGTCATTTACTTTCACGTAACGGTCACCGTCAGTTTCGTCACCTACATAGATAGTGATTTCTTTATCAACTGTAACTGTATTGTCTTCTGTGCTGTCTTCATCAGCTGATTTTTCGCTGTTTCCTGAAGCCTCTGTAGTTTCTGTAGTATCTGCATTCTCATCTTCTGATGTATCTGCTGTTTCTTTCTCATCTGAAGTATCTTCTGCAGTTTCTTCTTCCGTATATTTTGCTGTGACCACCGCATATGGATTATCAAAGCCATACTTCGAATCATCTGTACAGTTATAATCCACAAATTTGTCATACGCCATTGAACCAATGGCTGATGTGACTTCTCCGGCCTTTGACGTATCTGCTTTCTCTGAATCTTTATCATCAGATACTGTCCAGAACAGATCATCCGGATCCTGTTTAAGTTCATATCCGTCTTCTTTATCTACTTTAACATCTGAGATCGTGGCAGTTGTCACTGTCGGGAAAGTTTCGCTCTGTGCCATATTGTCATATACAGATCCCATAAATGGTTCCAGTGAAGACTGAGATACAAGGTAAACTGTCTTATCGTCGTCAGCTTTCTTTACATAATACTGACTGGTTGAACTGTTTTCCATTCCCACCTGGAGGACAGTCTCTGTACCGTCCTCAGTGGTTATTTTAATCTCATTCTGTGGAGAATCAAGGTCATATTCACTTAAATCTTCCACATCTGTAATTTTCTGGTCTGCAGTGAGCTGAATGGCATTGTTCACTGCACTGTCAACAGAATCCTGATTTAAAGGAAAATCTGTCTCATCTTTTCTTACCCAGCCATTATCTTCTTTATCAAGTTCAACATTATCCTGATCTGCTGTATAAGCTACAGATTTTACATCATCTGATGAAATATCCGTAACCGTTTCACTTTTATCTTCCTCCTCGGACTCTTTTGCTTCCTGAGAAGAAACATAAGTCTTTACTCCTGTGTATGCTCCGCAAAGAACTCCAAGAGCAATAACAGCTGAGATCATTTTTACTGTTTTACTTTTCATTTATGCCTTTCTCCTTTTCAGCCATACCATAAATCCGATTACCAGGAACGCACCAGGGATAAGACCCATTACGCAGATTTTCCAAAAGCTTACATCATATGCTGTAAGAGTCAGATAAGAAACTTCCAGGCTCTTGGATGGAATGGAGATTGTTGTTGTCTCATCATTGCTGCACATCCAGTTCAGGGAGCTCATGATCATCTGCTCGTTTCCACCGGAAACCATCTGGTTGATCTGGCTTTCCATCAGATTGGAGCTTGTATAATAAACAATCTGTGTCTCTTTGTCATCATCAAGGGTTTCTGTAATGCTGACACCCAGATCAAAAGGACCGTCAATATCATCATCTGCTTTGTCAACACTTCCACTGTTTACATCAACTTTGGAGTAAGCACTGTCTGATGTTGTCAGAAGGCTGTTTACTGTTACTGTATCTCTGACATCATCTGTCTTTTTGATTCCCTGTGCATAAGGCATCAGTACGTAGTAACCCTGTGAAGCAAAATCAGAGATTGCGTCTGTACTGTTTACTGTCGGTACAAGGTAATATGGCATCTGTGCATAATGCTGTGTATCGCCTTCAATTACAATACCGTCTACTCTTTCTACACCGTAATTTTTCAGGACCGCATCAAAATTGTCCATGGATTCTGTGGTGTAATCAGAGAAGATCATTGCCTTTCCGCCATTCTCCAGATATTCAAGGATCGCATCTTTTTCTGCTTCAGAAATATCTGTAGTAGGTGCATTGATCAGCAGGCAGGCTGCATCCTCCGGCACACTTTCTTCTGTTATCAGATTCAGTGATTTGATATCAATATTTGCTTTCTGAATATCCTCCTGAATAGTTGAATCCAGTTCTTTTTCACCATGTCCGTCCAGAGTATAAAGAACCGGCATGTCTTCGGAAGTTACATAGGAAATAGCACTGGTGATCTGTCCTTCACCGTCAAATCCTGTTGTCTGGGACTGATAAGTATTATAGTCTATTGAAGATTCATAGATGTTGCTGTAATCTACTACTTTGCTTCTGTCACCACATACAACGATCAGACTGTTGGAAGACACTTCATCGTTTGTATATTCAGAAGTAAATTTCGGGTTTACAACAGGGTCTTTTTCTTCAACTTTGATATGATCAGATTCTTCTGCATATTTTTCCAGGAGTTTACTGATTGTTTCGTCTTCTGATCCGCTTTTTACAACCTGATAAATTGTAACGTCTTTGTCCAGTTTTTTCAAAAATGACTTTGTCTGATCCCCAATACTGTACAGTTTCTGTTCACTGACATCAAACTCGGTATATTTTGTTGGAAGTGAGCCAACTATCATGTTTATTACAATAACTATTACAATAAATACAGCACTTATTATCACACTGTATGAACCGTTTTTCAGGTATTTCTTGTTCATGGAATCTTTGATTCTCTGTTTTAACGGTTTTTTTTCTTTTACTTTTTTCTCTTCTTTGTGGGCTTTTTTTTCTTTCCACTTTTCAGTCATTTTCATTTTTGCGGCCTCCTTAATTCCAGCGTCTCTTGACTATAGACTGTACTGTCAGGAACATGCATATAACTATCACAGACAGAAAATATACGATTCCTTTTATATCAAATATGGCATTGGCAAAATTGTCAAAATGACTGCTCAGATTAAATATATTCAGCACTTTCTGGATTCCACCGGAAAAGAAACCGGAATTGACTATATAAACAATTGCCAGTGCAATCTCTCCTGCTACACAGATTACTGCTGATATAAGGAAATTTTTGATCATTGTATAAATAATAATTGCTGCTGCCAGGATCAGAAGTCCAAATGTAATACATGTAGAAAGGGATCCTTCCGAAAAGAAAGAAGAAATTCCGTTCATCATATAAAATGCAAACAAAAATACAAAAGTCAGAACAGCTGCAATTACCTGGCTTTCTGTAAGCGATGAAATAAACACACCAATAGCAAGGTTTGCACATCCAAGCAGGAAAAATCCAAGGATTGCAGTATATGCTGCTGCAAAGGATACAGTACCAAATTTTGACATCAGAAGTGGATACAGGCACATGATAAGCATCGGGATCGCAAAAATAGTTACCAGTGCAAGATATTTTCCAAGTACGATCTTTTCAACAGACACCGGAGATGTCAGAAGAAGCTGATCCGTTTTCTGCTTTCTCTCTTCTGCAAGAACTCTCATTGTCAGAATTGGTACACTGATCAGAAATACAAAAGTCAGTGCACTTAAAGTATACTCAAATTTGGGATATGCTGCTGCCAGCTGATATGCTGAAAAATAAATGCCGGTTAAAAGCAGGATAAAAAACATGAATAGATAACCGATCATAGATGTGAGATAACTTCTCAGCTCTCTTTTATAAACTGCTGTCATCGTCTTTTTCTCCTTCCTGATTCTTCTCTTCTATCATTTTTTCTGCTTCCTCAGCTGTTTTTATCTCCGGTTCAGCTGAAACCTTTTTGTTATCCTCAGTCAGTTCCAGGAAGATTTCTTCCAGAGATACCTTCTTAGACTGCATTTCAAGAATCGGATAATGATTTTCTGCCATCTTGAAGAATACTTCTTCACGGACATCTGTATCTTCTTTTGTAGTAAGATTTACATTCCAGCCTTCTTCCTCTTTTGCCGGATTTATTGAAATTTCTTTTATTCCATCTATCTGATTTAAGATAATCCTTATTTTATCTTTGTCACCTTTTACAAGGAGGTTCAAATTATTGGAACCTGCTGCCAGTTTTCCAAGGTTATCCGGTGTATCACTGGCTACCAGTTTTCCATGAGAAATAATCAGAACATAATCACATACTGCACTCACTTCTGACAGAATATGAGAACTTAATATTACTGTATGTTTTTTCTTAAGACTCTTAATAAGATCACGGATCTCTATGATCTGTTTCGGGTCAAGTCCTACTGTAGGCTCATCAAGAATGATCACTTCCGGATATCCGAGAATAGCCTGTGCCAGTCCGACTCTCTGACGATAACCTTTTGACAGATTTTTGATCAGTCGGTTTCTCATATCAGAGATTTTGACCATATCCATGACTTCTTCTACCATGGTTTTTTTCTTATCTTTGGGAATTTTTTTCAGATCAGCAACGAAGTTCATATACTCCAGTACTGTCATATCGAAATAAAGAGGTGGTTGCTCCGGCAGGTACCCGATACATTTCTTCGCTTTCTCAGGCTCCTCCAGAATATCATGTCCATCTATGGAAACTGTTCCCTCCGTAGATGCAATATAACCGGTGATCATATTCATTGTTGTTGACTTACCGGCTCCGTTCGGTCCAAGAAAACCGTAAATTTTTCCTTTCTCTATTTTAAAAGAAAGGTGATCAACTGCCGTATGGTCTCCATATCGTTTGACCAGATTGTTTACTTCAATCACAAGACTCTCCTCCTTTTTATTCTATATCAAGAGAAAATGCTCCCGGGAGAAACAGAGATAGGGGGTACCCGGAAGCATCTTTTCCTGGAGCGGATCTTTAATCCGCTCCTTTAAGATATTCTATGAGAAAGTTGTGATAAAAGTAGGATTATTGTGTGTTTATTTTGTGAAAATAAGTCAAATAGACGTTATAATTTTTCAGGCAAGCGGCTCTTTTAAAGGTGTACCTGCCTTACGTGGATATTTACCCGGAGTTGACTTTATTTTTTTGATCACTACAAGTGATCTCTGGATTTCTGAATCAGGAAGATTAAAATATACCACATCCTGAATTTTTCCGCCCAGAATGCTGACTGCTTTTTCTGCCTGCTCTACTTCTTCCTTTACTGTTCCGGATTTATAGGAAATAAATTTTCCTCCAATTCTTACATACGGAAGACAATACTCTGATAAAGTAGCCAGGTTGGACACCGCTCTTGATACACAGAGGTCGTATTTTTCTCTGTATGCCTTATTCTTTGCAAATTCCTCTGCTCTTCCATGTATCGCAGTAATATTTTCCAGTTTCAGAAGTTCAAACGTTTCCTCCAGAAAATTCACTCTTTTTTTCAGTGAATCCAGAAGGCAGGCTTCCAGATGTGGAAATGCAATTTTCAGCGGAACTCCCGGGAATCCGGCTCCTGTTCCAATATCCATGACCGTTTTCACTTCGTTCATATCTGCTGCTTTTACACAGGCAAGACTGTCCAGAAAATGTTTTACAAGCACTTCCTGAAATTCTGTGATTCCTGTAAGATTCATAACTTTGTTTTTTTCTACCAGATATTCATAAAAAGCAATAAACTGCTTCTTCTGTTCTTCATTCAGACTGATTCCAATCTGCTGACATCCCTGTTCCAGAACCGTCAGATCATAAGCCATTTGTGTGCCACCTTTCATTATGATATTTTTATCCTCTTCTGTACTGTTCAAGATATACAAGAAGCACAGAAATATCAGCCGGTGATACACCGGATATTCTTGATGCCTGTCCTATGGAGATTGGACGGTACTCTTCCAGTTTCTGTCTTGCCTCAATTCGCAGGCTGCCTACTTTTTCATAATTAAGATCTTCCGGGATTTTCTTTGCCTCCAGCTTCTTGAACTGTTCTACCTGCTTCATCTGTCTCTTGATATACCCTTCATATTTAAGGTTTATTTCTACCTGCTGCTTTACATCCCATGGCAGTTCCGGTCTCTCTTTATCAACAGGAGCCAGATCTTCATAATTCAGTTCAGGTCTTCTTATCAGTTCCGCAATTGTCGTTCCTGACTTCAGAAGTGTACTTCTCTTTTCTTCCAGAAGTTTCTGAACCTCCGGTGTTCCGCCGATAGTTGCATGCTCTGTTCTCTCGATCTCTGCCGCAATATCCTTTTCCTTTTTGAGTACAGCCTGATAGGTTTCTTCATCAATAAGTCCTACCTGATAACCTTTTTTGCGAAGTCTCAGATCTGCATTATCCTGTCTCAGAAGAAGACGGTATTCTGCACGGCTTGTCATCATACGGTACGGCTCATGGTTTTCTTTTGTTACAAGATCATCGATCAGAACTCCTATATATGCCTCTGATCTGTCCAGAACCAGCTGTTCCTGACCTTTGATCTCCATGGCAGCATTTATTCCTGCGATCAGTCCCTGTGCGGCAGCTTCTTCATATCCTGAACTTCCGTTAAACTGTCCACCACTGAACAGACCTTTGATTTTTTTGAATTCCAGTGTCGGATAAAGCTGTCTTGGATTAATACAGTCATACTCAATGGCATAAGCATTTTTTACGATCTTTGCATGCTCAAGTCCAGGTACGCTGTGATACATGGCAACCTGTACATCTTCAGGAAGAGAGCTGGACATACCGCCAATATACATCTCATTGGTATATAAACCTTCCGGCGGCAGTAAGCCAGCCTGCATGACGCCCCATGATTTCCA
>JABLTO010224640.1_pt1 | contig 15514 bp, 11 predicted proteins | sample 7160091 | NCBI WGS metagenome assembly JABLTO01 (sample SAMN14651225, study PRJNA627086) | human gut metagenome | isolation source: feces | host: Homo sapiens
AATCTGCTGAAGATGAAGACTTCTATCAGCAGCTGCAATTGCAGTCATGTTTCTGCTTGGGGAGAAGCCACCGGAAACGGAAAAATTATAGGCGGCGCCAACTGGGATTATGAAGGAAATCTGCGTATGTATGAACCGGCTGTAGTGGCTTTTCCGGAAGATGGACATGCCTTTATCAGTTCAAGCGGCATATGTACCAATTCAATGATTAATGACGCCGGATTGATGGTTTTGTCCTCAGGAGGTCAGAATAACAGACCGGAAGATCATAAAGATATTGGTTTCCAGTATATGGTTGGATTTTTATATTTATCTGCAAAATGTAAGGATGCAGAAGAGGCAAAAGAGGCATTGTTGCATGCCGGAATTAGTAGCTGCATGGCAAATAATGTCCATATTGTAGATGCAGACTGCCATGCTTTTATGTTGGAACATACCGCAGCCGGAGATGAAATCAGGCATCCGGGAGATTTTGGTGAAAAAGATTACCTTGTGGCAACGAATCATTTTATAACGGAAAAAATGAAACCGGCATTGTATACCGGAGATATGGCCTGGGTGGACTGTCAGTATCGTTATGATACAGAAGAGCGGATTCTGTTGGATGATTTCGGACATGTTAATCTGGATACCATTAATAATTCGCTGGGCAGCAACCGGTACATAGATGGGGACAAGTGGATAGAGGATGTCTGGAGTTTTGATCCAGTGGGATGCGGCACAATTGGAGAATTTTGCCCTGAAAATACAGACCCGTTATGTAAATGTGTTATGAGAGGCCTGATTGATGTGAAGGCAAGAGCGCTGTATATCATGGCAGAATGCCGGAATGTTTATGTTTCTGAACGCCCATATGCAACAGGTAACTTTTCAAGATTGATGTTAAAAGACAGTATCAAAAAGGTTGTAAGTAATGCAAAAACATATGCACAGTCCATGATTTTTACGGCTTCCAGAGATTTGTCAGCAATGGAAAAAGCAGATAAAGACAGAGCTCTTTATCTGAACAGGGCAAAAGAGACTTTATATGCAGGGCTTAATTATATGAATCTGGCCGATTGTGCAAAAGAAGGAATTGAAAAGCTTTCTTTTTACAGTAAAGCAGTCACAAAATTCTGCTACGCGCAGTGCTATGGTCAGTTAGCCCAGGATGACCCATTAAAGGTTGTCAGAGAAGAAATGGGAAGTGAATGGGAGGAACTGATTTAAAAGTGCAAAATGCACATCAATGCCTGTCATGAATGTGCCGGAAGCCTATGGAGTGTAAAGGGTGCAATTGATACAATGATGACAGGATGAAAGAGCAAAAGGGCTTGTGATAAAACGAGAATTCGTTGTTTCACAAGCCCTTTTTGCATAATAGATAGTTATTTGCAATGAATTATCTGTAGAGCTCAGAGCGGTCGTCATAGGATTTAAAAGATTCTGGGGGAATATCCAAAATAGTGTCACAGTAATGGGCCAGCATGAGTGACATCAGAATATGCTGACGAATTACAGGATTATCGATGTCATCAGAGACCAGCTCCAGTGCTTTGTTGACTTTGTTAAGGATTGTATTTCTGTGCATGTACATAATAGAGGCTGTCCTTGTAATACTTCTGTCATTCAGAAGATAGGTATATAAGACCTCATGTAGATTATTGGAAGTCTGGATATCATACTGAATCAATACAGTAACACCCGGATGGAGCATATAAGTATAGTTATTGTGATGCGTGATATGGCAGTATTGCTCGTAAATGAGCTGGGAACAAAAGTGCAGCGCTGCTGGGCAAACTTTATCCTGAATGGCGACCCGAACAATGAACTGCTGGGAATCAAATGGCCAGAGTATACACTGGATGAGAAGAAGACGATGGTCATTAATTCTGAGTGGCAGGTTGTGAATGAGGTACGACCGAAAGATATGGCGATTGCCAGAAAGTTTCAGTAAAATGAATAATTAGTGACAACAAAGCTCCTTTAGCATGAGAGATTGCTGAAGGAGCTTTGTTAGCTACAGCTTTAATTTATCTTCTGGTATATCTTCCCCATAATAACTCAGGCACCTATACAGCCAGACAATATAAGTATGTTCCCGGATGATAGCTCCCTCCAGCACCATATAATCTCCAAGCTCTCTGGTCATAGGCTCTGGACGGTCAGGATACAGCTTTTCCATAAGCTGCATCAGATAATCGTGTTTGTACTGATGCTTGTCCAATTGGCTGTAGAGCATCTGGACAAAATTGTTTGGTTCAGCAAATTCTGAAAAATAAGTTCGAAGGCGGAAAACATCCTTTGGTGTTGGCGGAACGTCTTCATCCTGGGAGAGCCATTTTAAGAAATCCTGACGGCCGTTTTCAGTAATCGTATAGCGCTTCTTCTCCAGGACTTTTCCCTGGATGACAACTTCATAGTCCACCAGTTTTTCTTCAAGCAGCCGTTTGAGTTCCGGGTAAATTTGTCCGTGGGTGGCGTACCAGAAATTGGCAAAGGCATTTTCTTTGAATTCTCTGGCAATGTCATAGCCGGTCATTGGCTGCTGGCTGAGCAGGCCGAGAATTGCATATTTCAAATTGCGCATGCGTGATACCTCCATGTTAGAGTCAATAGGTTTATTCTATCATAATTTATTTAGAATGTACAAATCAAGGCATAATGTTTTCTATATGCACAGTGCACATGAATGAAGTGGAAAAAGAGTATGCCTGCACAAACATGTAAATGTTAACATGTTTTGGTTGAAATTGCAAATCATGATGTTAAAATAAAGACAAACAGACGAACTACATTTTAAGTTTTTGGGAGGAAATTAAAATGGCAAAATTTATTACAGCAAAAGAAGCCGCTCAGTTAATCCCTGATGGTGCCACAGTTGGTGTTGCGGGCATGGGATTATCCGGTTGGCCGGAAGAGGTTGCCGTTGCAATCGCCGATAATTTTAAAGAAACAGGTCATCCATGCAACCTGACTATGAAACAGGGAAGTGCCATGGGTGACTGGAAAGAACGTGGTATGACAAGACTTGGATATGAAGGACTTGTTACGAAGTGGTCAGCAGCCCATATTGGTTCTGCTTTTGCAATGAACGATCTGGTTCGTGCCAATAAGATGGCCTGCCATTGTCTGCCTCAGGGGGTTATCGTTAATCTCTGGAGAGAGATTGCAGCTCATCGTCCTGGCCTTATGACAAAAGTAGGTCTTGGAACATTCGTAGACCCACGTATCGAGGGCGGCAAAATGAATGAAGTGACAACAGAAGATTTAGTAGAACTGGTTAATTTTAACGGTGAAGAATATCTTTTCTATAAATCATTCCCATTGAATGTGGCCTTGCTTAGAGGAACAACTGCTGACGAAGACGGCAATATCACTTTTGAAAAAGAGGGACCGATTAATGAAGGTCTGGTTGTGGCAGAGGCTGCAAAGAACAGCGGCGGTATTGTTATTGTACAGGTTGAATATACAGCGATTCGCGGTACACTGCATCCGAAGGAAGTGAAAATTCCGGGAGCACTGGTAGATTATGTAGTTGTAGCCACAGATAAGAATGCCTGCTGGCAGACAGAGGGTGTTTACTATGAACCGTCATTTGCCGGCAATCTGAAAAAACCGGTGGATGCACTTCCGGTTGTACCATTAAGTGATAAGAAGATTATCGAGAGACGTTGTGCCATGGAATTGAAGAAAGGTAATCTCGTTAATCTCGGTGTCGGCATTCCTGCAGATGTGGCAAGTATTGCGGCTGAAGAAGGCTGTACAGACCAGATTATCCTGACAACCGAGAGTGGTAACTTTGGCGGTGTACCGGCGGCTCTTCCGAATTTTGGCAGTTCCTATAATGCACAGGCCAGCGTAGATCATGGTTACATGTTTGATTTCTATGACGGCGGTGGTATTGATGTGGCTGTACTCGGTCTGGCACAGGCAGATGCAGCAGGCAATATTAATGTCAGCAAGTTCTATGTACCTGGATTTGGCTATCGTTTGACAGGACCTGGCGGATTTATCAATATTTCCCAGAACTCAAAAAAGGTTATTTTTGCCGGTACATTTATGGCAAAGAGCAAACAGCATATCGAGGATGGTAAATTGGTGATTGATGCTGAGGGTAAGAACAAGAAGTTCCTCAAGGAAGTAGAACAGATTACGTTCTCCGGCGATTATGCATCTAAGAGTGGACAGGAAGTTCTGTATGTGACAGAGCGTTGTGTTATGAAGCTCATTGATGGTGTGATGACGATTATTGAAATTGCACCGGGTGTGGATTTAGAGAAAGATATTCTGGCTAATATGGATTTCAAACCGGCTGTTGCTGAAGATGTGAAGTTGATGGATGCAGCCATCTTCCAGGAAGAGTGGGGCGGATTGAAAGATATTATGGCAGAATAACAGATAAAAAAATCTGCTGTGCACAGTGAAACATTTAGAAGATACAAAATGTGCATAACGAACAAAAAAAGAAAAAGATATCGAGATGATATTGAATAATCTGCACAATAAATATATAATAAAAACATCAAAAAACATGTTTAAACAAACATGTTGAAAAAGATTTAAGGAATCAAATTAAATAATCAAAAGCACTTTATGGTTGAATAAATATCGCCAGTGGAGATCCTTGATCCCTATCAATGTCAGATATTGAGCATTCTCCCTTTTTATTAATCAAAACGCTGCCCTCAAGATCGCCTATTGGTGATATTCATCCAGCCATAAAGTGCAGTATCAATGGGAGGAATACGACTATGATTATGAATGAAGAACAAAAAGAATTTGTAAAAATGATCCATGATTTCTGTGAGAAGGAAATTAAACCAAACGTAGCTCAGTGGGATAGAGATGGTTATTTTCCACTTGAAGAAGTGTACAATAAGTTATTTGAAATGGGTATCCATTTATTAGATATCCCGGAAGAAAACGGTGGTCTTGGATTTGATAAGACAACAAGCACACTGATTTTTGAAGAATTAGGCAAGTACGATGCAGGTATCGCTGTTTCCATCGGTGCATGCGGACTTGGTTTCAAACCTCTGCTGGTAGCTGGTACTCCGGAACAGCAGCAGTTATTCTGTGAACTGATTGCAGATGGCGGTTTTGCAGCATTCGCTCTGACAGAGCCAAGTGCAGGTTCTGATGCAGGTGCCGTAAGAACAACTGCCAAACAGGAAGGTGACGAATGGGTCATCAATGGTTCCAAGTGCTTTATCACATGTGCAGAATACGCACAGGTATTTACAGTTATCGCTCAGACAGATAAGTCAAAGGGTGTGAAGGGACTGACAGCATTCCTGGTAGAAGCAGACAGACCGGGAATCACCATCGGTAATCACGAAGACAAGATGGGTATTCGTACATCCAATACATGCGATGTCTTCTTTGATAATTTAAGAGTGCCTTCAGACCATATTATCGGCAAGGTTGGCGATGGTTTCAAGATTGCCATGATGACACTGGATATGGCAAGACCGGTTGTTGGTGCTGTTGCAACAGGTATCAGCCAGACATGTGTGGATATTGCCAAAGATTATATGAAACAGAGAGTTCAGTTTGGCAAGCCAATCGCTACACTTCAGGCATTACAGTTCAAGTTGGCAGATATGGAAATTGCGACTCAGACATCCAGAGCTATGGTTTATCATGTGATGGAACTGGAAGATGCCGGTATTAAGTGTTCTAAAGAGGCAGCCATTGCAAAATGCTATGCCGGTGACTGTGCAATGAAGAATGCTATTGAGTGTGTTCAGATTCTCGGTGGTTATGGTTATTCAAGAGAATATCCTGCTGAAAAATTAATGCGTGATGCAAAGATTTATCAGATTTTCGAAGGTACAAATGAAATTCAGAGAGTGGTTATTGCCAATAATCTGTTAAGATAAGAACATAAGGTTATTACTATCCCCAAATGATGATAACATTGAATCCGTCAGACTTATGGCCTGGCGGATTCGCTTTTTATAGAGCAGTCTGCACATAATTTTTTTAACATTTGTAGGCAGATACCATGTTGGAAGTAACCTGAATGGACAGCTATAATGTAATTATAGAAAAGGGGTGCGGAAAGGTGGAACTGCTTGTAAAAGATAAAGCATTTTATAAGAGATTACTTCTAATTGGAGGTCCAATATCTGCCCAGCAGGTGATTACGGTAGGTATTAATCTGATGGACAATCTGATGCTGGGACAGCTAGATGAGACAGCCCTTGCAGCTAGTTCCATTGCCGTGCAGGTACACACAATGTTTAACTATGTCTGTATGGGGATGGGAATGGGGGCATCTGTTCTGATTGCCCGTTATTGGGGAGCAAATGATAAGGATAATCTGAAAAAGACACTGGTTTTAATGTATCGCTGCTGTTTGTTGATCGCCATTGGCTTTACATTGGCTGTGGCGCTTATGCCGGAGAATATCATGCAGCTAATGACTTCTGACAGTGAAATTATAGTAGAGGCTGTCAGATATCTTGAGTGGGCATTACCTTGTTTTATCCTGTATGGTTTCTCAATGACAACTACTATTGTGCTTCGCAATTGCGGCAAAATGAATATACCATTATATTCATCCATCGGTGCATTTGGCATTAATGTTTTTTTTAACTGGGTGTTTATATTTGGTAAATTGGGCGCCCCTGCAATGGGGATTGCAGGAGCAGCTTTGGGAACATTGATTAGTCGTATTTTTGAATTTGTTGTTATCTGTGGCTATTTTGTTCTGAGAGAAAAAAGTATTGATTTTAATGTGAAGGATATGTGGATGCCCTGCGGCGGTCTTTTAGGAGAATATATGAAGTTTTCCGTGCCTGTGATGATTAGTGATACGATTCTTGGATTGGGGAACAGTGCTGTGATGGCAGTTGGAGGCCATATAGGCAAAACTTTTATGTCGGCGAATACCATTACTATGGTGGTTCAACATATGGCGACTATTTTCAGTTCTGGGTTGGGTCAGGCTTCTTTGATTATCACAGGCAATACCCTGGGAGAAGGCAGGATTGAACAGGCAAAGAAGCAAAGTGTATCCCTTGTGACTGTGTCGGTGATTTTTGGTATTGCAGTTGGTATGTTTATTTACCTGATCAGTCCTGTTATCGTCGGTTTTTATAAAATCATGCCGGAGACTCGGGAAATGGCGATAGCATTGATGCATGCTCTGGCGGTTGTTGTGATTTTTATGATGCCGGGGTCAATTCTTACAAAAGGTGTTTTAAGAGGTGGCGGAGATACAACATTTCTTATGATGGCTGATGTGATTTTTCTGTGGGCTGTTAGCGTACCATTGGGAGCAGCAGCCGGAATCGTCTGGCATTGGCCACCATTCTGGATTATGTTTTGCCTGAGAATTGATAATATTTTGAAGACGATACTTTGTATTTTTAGAATGCGCAGCGGAAAGTGGATAAAGAAGTTTAAAACAGAAAAATGAGTGTGAAAGTTAAATGGGAGGAAGAAATATGGAAAACAGAGGTCCTTTAAGTGGGTATAAAATTCTTGATTTCAGTCAGTTTGAATCAGGAACGGTTTGTACAGAGACACTGGCCTGGATGGGAGCAGAGGTTTGGAAGATTGAAAAGCCGGGAAAAGGAGAAACAGGAAGGTATTCATACGCAGAACCGGGGATTGATACTTATGGGTTTATCATTCTGAACATGAATAAAAATTCTGTGACATGTAATCTGAAATCTGAGGAAGGACGTCAGATGATGCTGGAAGCTGGGAAAAAAGCTGATGTCATTGTCGAGAATTTCGGCCCGGGTGTGATGGACAGACTGGGCCTGGGCTATGAGGATTTCAAGGCAATCAATGATAAGATTATTTATGCGTCCATTAAAGGCTTTGCAGAAGGCAGTCCTTATGAAGCTTATCCGTCTTTCTCTCCGATTGCACAGGCCATGGGTGGTATTCCGGCCTGCTCCGGTTTTGCAGGTGGCCCGCCTCTGCAGCCGGGGGTGAATATGGCAGATTCGGATGCCGGTTATATGTGTGCCATGTCGATTATTGCAGCACTGCTCCAGAGAGAGCGTCAGGGCGTTGGGCAGAAATGTCTGATTTCCATGCATGATGTGATGGTGGGGCTTGGACGTTCAAATTGGGAGTCTTATTATATCAAAGGCAAGAGTCCGGCAAGAGTCGGTAATGGTATGCCAATGGAGGATGTGGCACCGGCGGATATGTTTCCATGTAAGCCTTTTGGCACAAACGATTATGTGCATATCTATTGTTCACGTCATGTAGGCAGCGACCAGTTTGCCAAACTGTGTCATGTCATTGGCCATGATGAATTACTGCAGGATGAACGATTTGCAACACCGCAGTCAAGATTTGTCTATAAAGACATTTTGAATCCTTACATAGAGGCCTGGACAAGACAGCATGACAAGAGGGAAGCGATGGCGATTCTGAGCACTGCAGGTGTTCCGGCAGGTGCGGTGATGGATTGTGAGGATATCACCAATGATGAATCCTTAAGAAAAAGCGGCACTATGATTGAAGTGAATCATGCACAGCGAGGAAAACTGGTTATTCCGGGTTTTGTACCGAAAATGAGTGAAAATCATATTGAATACAAAAATGCACCGGGGTTGGGAGAGCACAACCGGGCATTTTATCTTCGGGAACTCGGAATAAGCGAAGAAGAGTATGAAAAGCTTCTGGCAAAAAAGATTATATAAGAAAATTCAGTTATTACAGGCAAAAAGAAGAATGGCCGAAAGGCTCATTCTTCTTTTTTGTCTTCAGGAACGTCAGTGCTGTGCTTCAGATTCAGGATATCCTCTTTGAGGTAACGGGTGGCATATTCCCAGACATAATGACTGAAAATCAGACGTTCTCTCAATGCCGGATTTTCAAGGCTGGAACCAATGATGGATTCCATCTTACGAATTTTGTAGAGCATTGTATTGCGGTGCACGTACAGACTTCTGGCTGTTCCTGCAGTATTACGCTCATTCATCAGATATGTAAAGAGTTCATCGGCAAAATTGGTACCGTTTTTCTTGTCATAAATGATAATGGCGATAAATTCATTATTGCACAGATGCACCAGATTATGACTGCCCAGCTTATCAAAAGCAGAAGCGGCGGCCAGTTCAACCATATGGAACATGCTGTATTCTTCGTAGTAAAGGATACGGTTTTCAGGATGCATCACACTGCCGAGACGCAGAGCTTCTTTGACCTGAAAATAGGTTGGAGGCAGTGAGGTCAGATGTTCCGATGCATTGCCGATGGCGGCGTATCCTTTGTAATTATTAAGAAGCTCAATTAACTGACTTTCATTAAAGTCAAGGTGAGTGCCGCGTTTGATCTTGCGGATTAATAAAAGGATATCGCCTTTGTATGTTGTAATATTGCTGAAAGGAAAGATATAGCTCAACTGATTGATGACATAATTCCATGGAATATCATGATTCTGCTGGATGCCGTCAAATGAAATCAGCATAATTTGATAATAATGTCGGATGGCCAGCTGAATCTGTTTCAGACGCTGGTTCAATTCCTGCCTGTCGGTCAGACGCTGTTCAATCAGGTCTGCAACCAGTGAACCGAAAGCAGCATTGCGGCCATAATCCAGTCCCTGATTGCTCAGCAGATATTCAGAAACATAGCCGGCCAGGATTTCACTGAGATCCCGGTAACAGCCATTGCGGTTCGGGCCGTCCATGATGACACAGAACCGGGCCACAAGGTTATTCTGGTGTCGAATCAGATGAACGTAGGTGTAGTTTTTGTCGCCGGAGGAAATGTATTCCACAAAGGAACCATTATGGTGTGAACAGAGTGTTTTTTCGCTTTGAATGATCTGAATGGTTTCAAAGGTCTGATAGCCGTTTTCTTTCAATTCATCTGCAGTCCGGTCATGGACGGATTCAGAATAGACAGAGGCCATATGCTTGAATCCTGCATTAACAAGTATCATTGTAGTTGGAATCATTTCAGAAGCTCGCTCAAGTAAGGCCTGCAGTCCGGAATTCTGGTAAATTACTTCTTTCAGGCGGGCATTCCATTGCAGAAAGGCATGGACATACTGGTGAACCTGATTATAAAGAGGAATCAGAGGAAGATGGCTGGAAATAATATTCAGTTTCTTCGGCAGGCAGATGTCCTCAGGGATAGAAGGATGACCGCTGGTGACAATGAACAGGCCTTCTTCAGGTATTTCTGATGTTAGAATCAGACTTGTAGCAATAGCAGCTTCTCCCACATAGAGATATTCGGAAGATAAGCGGCTGTCTGCATCAAGGAGTTTGATTCCGCCATGACATTGCGGGAATGTCTGTCCTTTTATAAAACCAGTGACTGAATCACCAAGCCAGTAAGCCAGCATAGATGGTGTATATAAACCCATATAAATCCCTCCAAATAATACAATTACTACTACATTTAATTATAGTTGAAAAAAATATTATGGGCAATAGCGGATATCTGAAAAAATATGTGCAGAATGCACATGTGTCGCAAAATGCTTGTGGGCACTGCATCTCTGTTAAAAGCAGAGGGCATATGGTATCGTTAATACATAAGATAAGAAAGGAAGGTGACCGATGAATGGGGATTCGAGCATGTGCTTTGGAAAGTAAAGCTTTTTTGGCATTAAAAGAAATATATGATCATCGGGATGTGGAAGCTATTAAGTGGCGTGAAAATGGCGGTAAAGTCATTGGTGAGCTTGGATGTGATGTGCCAGATGAAATGATTATTGCAGCGGGTATGCTGCCAATTCATGTCTATGCAGATCCGGATAAAGAACTGGCAGAAACTGATAAGTATCTGGAATATGCTTTTGATCCGATTGTAAGGGCACAGTTTGAGAAAATAATTGATGGGACATACGGCAATTTAGTGGATGCATTGGCTGTATCAAACAGTACAGATGTTATCATTCGTATTTATCTTTATTTGAGAGAATTACACAGAGTGGAACCCGAAAGGAATCTTGCACCAACAGCATTTATCGACTGGCTGTTTACAAGAAACAGAATGCATCAGGTACGCAATGAGCTGACATTAAAAATCTTCCGTGAACAGGTAGAGGAGTGGGCCGGTCATCCGATTACAGATGAGGAAATTAAGAAAGCAGCTGAAATCTGCAACGCAGACAGACAGGCACTGCGTGAAATGGCAGAATTGCGTCATGGCAAGGAAGTCCGAATCAGCGGCAGTGAAGCTCTGGTTATTATCGGCAGTGCATTTTTTATGGAGCGTCAGGCTCATACAGAACTTGTTCGTCAGGTGACAGAAGATGCAAAACAGTGGCCGGTCATTGAAGGACCGAGAATCTTTATGACTGGCAGCAATCAGGAAAGTACAGAGCTGTATGATCTGATTGAGTCAAAAGGCGCTGTTGTTGTGGGCGAAGATCATGACTGGGGTGACCGTTATTATAACAGAGATTACAATATGGATTATGCACCGATTCGTGCCATTGTTGATCGCTATATGCTGAGAGAATTCAGCAGCAAGAAAGCTTTTGTCAGCCAGAGAGTAGGTGCGTTAAACCGTATGACGGAAGCCACCGGGGCAGAAGCTGTTCTTTTCTATACGAATGTTTATGAAGAAGCAGCCAGCTGGGATTATCCGAGTCAGAAGAAGAGCTTGGAAGAGAGAGAGCTCAAGACTGCCTGTCTGGCAAAAATGCAGTGGCCGATGAATAAAAATGAGAATGTGGAAGCGGATATTGAAGCATTTATCAACGGCCTGAAAGGAGGAAAATAACATGGCAGGCAATTCCAAATCAAAGGCTGTGAAGCGTTTAAAGGCAACCGCTGCTGCCAGTGCTTATCAGAAAGAATGGTTTGCAGGACTTAAAGGCAGAGTTGAAGCCGGCGAAGATTTTGGCTATCTGAATGCGGATGTACCGATGGAAGTGCTTCGCGCAATGGATATTCCTTTTGTGGTCAATCAGTGGTGGGCAGCTATCTGCGGAGCTAAGAGAATGACACCGAAGTATTATGGTTTACTGAGAGAAGCAGGGTATCGAGATGATCTCTGCAGTTACTGTGCAACTGCTTTTGCAGAAAGCCTTGATCCAGATGACCATGCTTATGATGAAGATGGCAAACCATTGGGACCTTGGGGCGGCCTTCCGGATCCAACAATCGCCATTACAAGATTAACCTGTGACTGTCAGGGGAAAATCTTTGAACTGTTTGCGAATAATCATGGGGCTGATTTTTATCCAATGGAAAATACCGTTGCACGAAAAGTGCCTTTGAAATGGTTTGAAATGGATATGGATGACTGGGAAGAGCTGTATGATACTGATCGTCTGGATTCAGCCGTAGAAGAATTAAAAGAGTTAATTCGTTTCCTTGAAATGAAGACAGGCAAGATGTTTGATATCAATGCTCTTGAACATGTTATGAATCTGATTAATGAACAGGAAATGTGGTACAGAAAGACAAGAGACCTGATTGCAGAATGTCACCCTGTACCGGTTACGGTTGTGGATACAATCAACGCAGTTATGCAGGCTCAGTGGCAGCGAGGTACACAGTGGGCTGTGGACCATGCAAAGAGTCTTTATGAAGAAGTCAAGGCACTGGCAGATCAGGGATTTGCGGCTGTTCCGAATGAAAAATACCGTCTGATGTGGCTTGGCCGCGGCATCTGGCATGATTTTAGTTTCTATCAGAGATTTGAGAAAAAATACGGTGCTGTCTTTATGTGGAGTATGTATCTGGCTATGGGTGCGGATGCTTATATTCGTAATCATGTAGAAGAAGACCCGCTGCGCGCACTGGCAGCAAGATATATTGGTATGGAAGATTTCCTTCATATGCCGCCATGGAATAGCCAGTGGTATTTGCAGCAGGTCGAGCAGAATGATATTGATGGTGTTGTTTATATGGTGCCTGAAAACTGCATGCAGGCGGTAGAAGGCAGTGCATTTATCAAGAAAGCATTGGAAGATGCAGGTATTCCTGTATTAATTTTCAAGGCAGACCCTGTGGATGCGAGAAAATGGAATGCGGATACCATGACAGAGCTGGTAGATAATTTCATTGAGCAGCGTGTCATTCCAAATAAAGCAAAAAAAGAAAAAGGAGAAATGTAATTATGGGATGCAAAGGACCACTGACAGGCTATAAAGTTTTAGATATGACACAGTTTGAATCCGGAACCGTTTGCACAGAGACACTGGCATGGCTGGGTGCAGAAGTACTTAAAGTGGAAAGACCGGTTAAAGGTGAGCTTGGACGTTATTCTCAGGCTAATCCGGGTGTGGACAGTTATGGCTTTGTTGTTATGAATATGAACAAGAAATCTATTACATGTAATGCAAAAACACCGGAAGGTCTTCAGCTTTTGAAAGACTTAACAGCAAAATGTGATGTTATTGTTGAAAATATGGGACCGGGTTCCATGGACAAACTGGGACTTACATATGAAGCATGCAAAGCCATCAATCCACAGATTATTTATGCCAGTCTGAAAGGATTTGCTCAGGATGGTCCATACAAAGATTATCCGGCCTTTGACCCAATCGCCACACATACAGGTGTTATGGTATCTGCCACAGGTTTACCTGAACAGCCGGTAAAATGCGGCATTTCCGTTGCGGATTCCGGTACAGGCTTAGCTCTGGCTATGAGTATCATTGCAGCTCTTCTTCAGCGAGAAAAAGAGGGTATCGGTCAGAGGGTCGATGTAGCTATGCAGGATTTCATGATTGGCCTGAGCCGTTCCCAGTGGGAGCCTTATCTGAACAATGGTGTACCAAATCGTCGTGTATGCAACGGCATGCCTCTGGAAGATGTAGCGCCTTCAGATACATATCCATGTAAACCGTTTGGTCAGAATGATTATGTCCATATCTACTGCAGCCGTCATCCAGGCAGCAAGCAGTGGGATAATCTCTGTGATGTCATCGGACGTCCTGATCTGAAACAGAATGTATGCCCTGAGATGGCAACACCTCGCAGCAGATACGAACATAAAGACATTTGTGATAATGCCATCAAAGACTGGTTAAAGAACTATGACAAGTTTGAAGCTATGGACATTCTGTGTAAAGCAGATATTCCTGCAGGTGCATTACTGGATTGTGCAGATATTACCAACGACTCTCAGTATTACGAAAGAGGTATTATGGTAGAGGTTGAACATCCGGTAAGAGGCAAGATTAAAGTTCCTGGTTTTGCACCAAAACTCAGCGAAAACCATGTAGAATATGAGTGCAGTCCGGCACTTGGCGGCAGCAACGAAGAAGTTTACAAAGGTATGCTTGGACTTTCAGATGAGAAGTTTGAAGAACTGAAAGCAGCAAAGGTTATTTAAGTTTAATTCATTTACATCACAATAAAATCTGATAATTAAAAATTCACAAATAAAAATATCCTGATAAGGCAAAGCTTTTGATGAAGCTTTGTGCTTAATCAGGATATTTTTGTTTGTGAGAGTTGTTTGATTAATTGATGTTAGCATCACAGTCTGATTTCATTTGCTCAAGAGATTTGGAGTATTTGGCATCAAAGATAGCAACACGTCTGTTGACGAAAATTACGAAGAGGGTTATTGGAATATAGGGATAAGTGAATGTAAAAGTTATTGTCGGATTGTGAAGTGACATAATAGCAAATGTAAGAAAGAATCGCTTCTTGTCAGGCAATGATGAGGAAAATTCGAAGGCTTAGCTTGTGATAAGCGGTGTTTGATGATAAGATGGGAGTAAGAGAAGATGCATTTTAAAAGAAGGGGGAAAGAATAAACGTGGCAAAGAAAGGAACTGTGAGAACAGAAGAACTTGAGGCACGTTACGAAAGATACAGAGCAATTTTACAGAAACTGACGATTATGAATGATGTGTTCATGAGAAATGTATTTAAAAAGCGTGAATGCACAGAATATGTTCTGCAAGTAATTCTGAACAGGAAAGGCTTGAAGATTACTGAACAAATTCTTCAAAAAGACTATAAGAACTTACAGGGACGCTCAGCTATTTTGGATTGTGTTGCCAAAGCTGCTGACGGCAAACAAATGAATGTGGAAATCCAGCAGGAAAATGAAGGAGCCTCTCCGAAAAGAGCAAGATATCATAGTGGATTGATGGACATGAATACATTAAATCCGGGGCAGAATTTTGATGCGCTTCCGGAAAGTTATGTGATTTTTATTACAAGAGATGATGTGTTAGGATATGGGCTTCAGATGTATCATGTCAATAGAAAAATTGAAGAAGTCAGTGAAGATTTCAAGGATGAAGCACATATTATTTATGTAAATTCAAAAAAACAGGATGATACAGAGCTTGGTCGGTTGATGCACGATTTGCACTGCAAGAATGCAGCGGATATGTATAGCAAGATTTTGGCTGACAGAGTTCGTGAATTAAAGGAAACGCAGAAAGGAATGGTAATAATGTGTAATGAGCTGGAAGAAATTTACAGTGAGGGTGTCGAAAGTGGTGAAAGGCGAGGTGAATTGAGAAAAGCTAAAGAAGCAACCATTTCTTTGGCTAAGATGGGGTTGCCAGTTGATAAAATTGCGCAAGCGCTAAATATTAATGTTGAAACAGTAGAAGAATGGCTTG
>JABLTO010201275.1_pt1 | contig 15510 bp, 13 predicted proteins | sample 7160091 | NCBI WGS metagenome assembly JABLTO01 (sample SAMN14651225, study PRJNA627086) | human gut metagenome | isolation source: feces | host: Homo sapiens
ACCTGGATTTAGTTTTCCTCTAATATAACGAGGAATTTGATCCATTGGTCCTGGTCTGTATAATGAAACACCTGCTATTAAATCTTCTAAACAGTCTGGTTTCAATTCTTTCATAAAGTTTGTCATACCTTGGCTTTCAAATTGGAATATTCCAGATGTTTTCCCTTCTTGCCATAATTTATATACCTTTGGATCTGACATATCTTTATCAAATTCAACATCTATGCCTCTACATTGTTTTACTAAGTCCATACAGTCTTTTATAACTGTAAGTGTACGTAGTCCTAAGAAGTCCATTTTCAATAGTCCAAGTTCTTCTAGTGTTGTCATTATATACTGTGTTGAAATTTGCCCATCTCTAACATATAGAGGAACATATGTATCTACTGGGTCTTTTGTAATAACAACTCCACAAGCATGTGTTGAAGCCTGTCTTGGCATTCCTTCTAATGCCATCGCAATATCTAGTAATTTTTTTATATTTTCATCTGTTTCATATAAATTGTTCAATTCTTTATTTTGTTCAAGTGCTTTTTTTATAGTAATATGTAATTCATTTGGTATCATTTTTGCAAGTTTATCGCACTCTGCATATGGAAAATCTAGCACTCTACCAACATCTCTTATAACCATTCTTGCAGACATTGTTCCAAATGTAATAATCTGTGAAACATGGTCATAACCATATTTTCTACATACATAATCTATAACATCTTGTCTTCTTTCATAACAAAAGTCAACATCAAAGTCGGGCATACTTATTCTTTCTGGATTTAGAAATCTTTCAAATAGTAAATTGTATTTCATAGGGTCTATATCTGTTATTCCAATAGCATATGCCAAAATTGAACCAGCTCCTGAACCTCTACCTGGTCCAACAGGAATTCCGTGCGATTTAGCATAATGTATAAAATCCCATACAATTAAATAATAATCTACATAACCCATTTTTTTAATTATTCCAATTTCATATTCTGCTCTTTTCTTAATGTCTTCAGAATAATTTTCGCCATAACGTTCTATTAATCCATCATCACATAATTTTTTTAGATAATCGTAATGCGTTTTAAATTCTTTTGGGACATCATAGTTAGGCAGAATTGTATTTCCAAATTCAAATTCTACATTACATTCATTTGCTATTTTTACTGTATTTTCTATAGCTTCAGGAAAATTTTTAAAGTAATCTATCATCTCTTCTGGAGATTTTATATAAAGTTCTTCTGTATCAAACTTCATTCTATCTGTATCACTCATTCTTTTTCCTGTTTGAATACAAAGTAAAACTTCGTGATTATATGCATCTTCCTTTTTTAAATAATGAGCATCATTTGTTGCAACTAGTGGAATATCTAGCTTTCTACTTAATTCTATTAGTTTTTGATTTGCTAAAACTTGCTCTTTAATTCCGTTATTTTGAATTTCTAAATAATAATCATCTTTAAAAACATTTTTAAACCACAAAGCTCTTTCTTCTGCCTTTTGCATATCTCCATTCAAAATGGCTTGGTTAACACTTCCTGCTAAACAAGCACTAAGGCAAATTACTCCCTCGTGGTATTTTTCTATTGTTTCTAAATCAATTCTTGGCTTATAATAATAACCTTCTGTAAATCCTATAGAAACCATTTTGCTTAAGTTTTTATAACCTTCGTTATTTTTTGCAAGTAAAATTAGATGATTATATTTATTATCTATTCCCGGTTCCTTTTGAAATCTTGTACGTGGTGCAACATATACTTCACACCCTATAATAGGCTTTACTCCTTCTTTTTTACAAGCTTTATAAAAGTCTATTGCTCCATACATAACCCCGTGGTCTGTTATAGCAATAGAATCCATACCAAGTTCTTTAGCTCTAACTGGCAGGTCTTTTATTCTGTTAGCTCCATCAAGTAAACTAAATTCGCTATGCACATGCAAATGTACAAAATTAGACATCCTTAAATCTCCTCCATTTTTTGGAATTATATCAAATTGTATAAATATTTTCAATTAAAATATATAACAAAATGGAGGAGTAATAATATTACTCCTCCAAACCCGGAAAATTTACTTTTTTATTTTCTCTGCAATTTTTTGAATCCATTCAATAATATAGCAAATTACTAAAAAAATTGCTAATATTATTATAATTACTACTGGACCTCCTATCACTCCTATGACTCCTGCAAGTATAGTATAAATTATTTGATTATTTTTTGCATCAGAAAGATCTTTTTTTAATGAAATATCTTCATTTTTTATTTTTTGAAAAATAACCATTTCTGAATTTTCATCTGCATAGCTAACTGCGATTTCAGAGTTTTTATAGTCTATTTTTACATCGTAGCCCTTTTTTTCCAATTGATTAATAATCTCAACAGACTCCCAGAACTCATTTTCACTTATTTTTTCTATCCTTTCTTTACAATATGCAATATCTGAATTTGCAATTTTTTTAGGTTCCATACCTTTAAATTCTATTAAACCAAAAATTACAGCCCCTACAATCATTGAACCATAAAACACAACATCAATAACTTTCTTTTCGTGCGATTTGCAATATTCTTGTACCTTTACTATTAAAATTTTAATTCTCCGCTTCATTGTCATCATCCTTTCTAATTGTTGTTGTTTACTTGTTATATATGTTTAAACTAAATTAGGAAGAGATATTCTCTGTTCCATATTAGTGAATACAGAAATTAATCTATATAAAACAATTGCATTATACATTATGTTAATATATTTTTCAAGTTTTTTAGAACAAAATTCCAATTATTCCAAATATAATAAACAAAATTCCTGATATTTTTTTCATTAATTCTTCTGGTATTTTTTTGCTTATAATTTTTCCTAATATAATTGCAAGTAAATCACTTATAACCATTCCCATTATTGCTCCAATAACTAATGGTATTTTATATTTTGCATATTGTATTCCAAGTCCTATTGCAGCTAAAAATGTTTTATCTCCTAGTTCTCCTACTGCAATACTAATTGCAATTATTAGTATGTAGTTTAGTTTTATATTTGCCAATTTACTTAATAAACCTGTTTTATTTTCATCGCTTTCTTCTTTTTCTTTATTAAATAAAAATATTAATCCAAAAATAATAAATATTATATTTGTAGCAAAATCTAAAATTAATTTTACATTTTCATTATTTATTGCCCCTATATAACTACCAAATAAAATTGCTAAACCGTGGCTAAAAAAAGTACCTAAGGCAACACCTAATAAAATAGTTGCTATTTTCTGTTTTCCTGAAAAACTCATTACTAAAATTTGTGTTTTATCCCCTAATTCAGAAACAAAAATCATAAAAAATGCAATAAGCATTGGATATATATTTTCCATATACAACCTCCGTTATTGCATTTATATTATTATTTTTGTTTAATTATACTTAAATTTATAAATCTATTTCATCATCTTCTTGTTGCATTTCATGTTTTTCTACTAGTTTTTTATCTTTTTCATTTTGTCTAGTTAGCTTTCTAGCAATTTTAGATTGTTTTAATTGTTGACCTTTTACTTGTAAACCTTTTTTAAATCCTTTTGCTTTACTTTCTTTACTTGCATTTTCTTCTTGCATATCTATATAATCTTGCCAAGCTTCTCCAACTTCATTTAATTCAACTTCTTCTTTGTTGTTCTTTGATTTTGAAAATCTTTCTTTTACGCTATTAAATTTTTCTTTTATACCATTAAATCTATCTTTTATCCAAGCTATAATTCTATTGTCCTTTTTGTATTTAGTGATTGCCGTTTCTTCTTTATTTATTTGATTATTATTATTCTGACTTGGTTGGTATCTATTTTCATTATAAGTTCCTTGAGTATAATTTACTTCATTATTAGGACTTAAATTTGTTTTCTCATAATTATTATAAATTTTAGGAGCACTTCTATCGTCTTTTTCCTCTTGCACTTCCTTATTATCTTCTGTTTTATTATTTTCTTCTAGTTTTTCCTCTAATTTAGCATCTCCTGTCATTAATTTTTCATCTTCTGATTTACCAATTTGATGATTTGTTTCATATGCTTCTTTTCCCAAAATAGCCTGTTCTTTTATTCCCTTAAGTTTTTCTTGTATATCACTCAATTTATCTATATCAAAATTTTTATTTGCCTGATTTTCTTTTAATTGTATACTATAAGCTTTAATAATATTATGATCAACACTTGGAATACTTTCTAACGTATCCATCCACCAAACCAAATTTGCTTGATTCTTATAATCAATTCTTCCTTTTTGAATATCATCTTTCATTCCTTTAATACAACTATCTGCAAAGTATGCACTTTTTTCCATAACTTTATTAGGGAAATATTTTTTAAAGAATTCTCTTGTATCAGGTGCCATTCTTGCATACAGAAGAAGATCACTGTAATCTTCTTTTACCTGTTTTTTATAAAAATCTTGTAAAGTTATTTTTTCATCACTACTATCATCTAAAGATGTTGCAAAAGATGCTCTTTCACGCCATTCATTTAGGGTCATTTTTCTATCAGAATAATCTATCAAATTATATTTATTACTTATTTTATCAATTTCTAGGTCAACATCTTTTAGTTCTAATTCGTATGGTTCTAAAGAAGCAAGTTCAGCATTAACTTTTCCTAAATCATTTTCATATTCTTTTGCTTCAGCACTTATTTTTTCTCCGCTCATTTCATAAATAGCTTGTTCTAATTGTTCTTTATCTTTATTCAAACTTTCTTTTTTCTTAAGAATTCCTTCAAGTTCTACTTTTCTTTCTTCAAGTTTGCTTAATTTTTCTATTTCAACTTCTTTTAGTTCTTCATTTAATTCGTTTATTTTCTTTTGTCTATTAGCTTGAAGTTGGTCATTTATTTCGTTTTTTCCTCTCGAAAAATCTGTCTCAAATACTTCATTCATTTTACTTATTTGATTTTTTATCTCTTCAATTCTTTTATTATTTTCTTCCATAAACTTTCCTCCCAAATTATTACTCAATTATTTAAATTATACTTCTAAATACAAAAAAAGTCAATTTTTGGCTCTAAATGAGCAATTATTCAATTTTACTTCATTGAGTTTGAAATAAATTTATAATTTTTGCCATCTCTTTCAAGTGTTAATGTAAAATTATTTACTTTTTCTTCTTGCTCATTATATAGAGATGTTTCATATTCTCCATTTACAACATATGTATTACCTTTTTTATATCCATCTTTAACCGAATTTTGTACTCCATAATATTCTCCAGTTGCTAAATAATAAACTTTATTTTGGCTATCGTAAACCAAATTCATTTCCTTTAGTATATTTTCCGATATATTATATCATGAATAATTAATTTATAGTTAAATATAACAAAAATGTATTATAATTGTAATATTGTGTGCATATTTATATTTGTGTTTTTTGTGTGAATTGTTTGTAATTTGTTTTTGTTTTTATTGAATTTTTTGCATACAAGTGATAGTATTTCCGTATGTATTAATTTTATATTTTAAGGAGGTTTTTTCGTGATTACTGTAAAAAATGTTTGCAAAAAATATGGCAGTTTTGTTGCAGTTGATAATATTTCTTTTGAAATTAACGATGGCGAAATTATAGGTCTTTTGGGCCCTAATGGTGCTGGTAAATCTACTACAATGAATATGCTTACTGGTTTTATTGAACCTACAAGTGGCGAAATTTTAATTAATGGGTTTAATATTTCTAAAAAAAGTAAAAAGGCTAAAGCTAATATTGGATACATGCCTGAAAATGTACCACTTTATAAAGATCTAACTGTTAAAGAATTTATAAACTATATGGCAGAGCTTAAATATGTTAAGGGAAAAGATAAAAAAAATATGGTTTCCGATATTATGGCTAAAACAAATTTAACAGATGTGCAAAACAAATTAATTAAAAATTTGTCTCGTGGTTATAAGCAAAGAGTCAGCATGGCTGGTGCTTTGGTTGGTAGCCCCAAGATTTTAATTTTAGATGAACCAACTGTTGGTTTAGACCCTAAACAAATTACAGAAATAAGAACTTTAATAAAGTCTTTAGCAAAGGATCATACAATTATTATTAGTTCACATATTTTATCTGAGATTTCTCAAATGTGTAAAAAAGTAATTATTTTAAATAAGGGTAAATTAATTGCTATAGATACACCAGAAAATTTGGAAAATAAAGTTTCTAAAAATAATGTTATTTTAGTTACTGTTGAAGATTCCGAAAATAAAATAAAAAATGTTGTAAAAGAAATTCCTGAAATTACAGAAATAAAATTAATTAAGAAAAATGATGATAACACTATACAATATTCTTTAACAGCAAAAGAAAACAGCGATATACGTAAAATTATTTTTGAAAAATTTGCTAAAGAGGGAATTACAATATTTGAACTTAAAAAGTCTGAAACAACCCTTGAAGATGCATTTATAGATCTAATAAAAGATAAAGGAGGTAATAAATAATGTTTGCAGTATTAAAAAAAGAATTAAAAAGCTATTTTCTATCACCTATTGGATATGTTTTTATTGGTTTATTTTTATTAATGACAAGCGTATTCTTTTATTTAGATATACTTTCTTATGGAATGTCTAAATTTCAAAATATGTTTTATTCTCTTGCTACAATTTTAACATTTATTACTCCAATTCTTACTATGAGAATGTTTTCAGAAGAGAAAAAGGAAGGAACAGACCAACTTTTATTTACATCACCTCGTGGAATTACATCTATTGTTTTTGGTAAATTTTTAGCAGCAATTTGTGTACTTTTAATTACAGAACTTTTAACATTTATATACTATTTTATACTTATGTATTTTGGTAAACCAGATTTTGTTTCTTCTATTGTAACTTTGGGTGGTTTTTTATTACTTGGTGCAGCTTATATTTCTTTTGGTATGTTTGCTTCAAGTATAACAGAAAATCAAGTTGTTGCAGCAATTTTAACAATTGGCTTCTTTATTTTAACTTGGTTTTTACCAGATATTAATGAAATATTTTCATCTTTATCTTTAATTAATATGTTTGACAAATTTCCTTCTGGCCAAATTGCTTTAAGCGAAATTGTTACATTTATAAGTTTTACCTTATTATTTGTAGCATTAACAATTATTGTTTTACAAAGAAGAAAAAGTGTTAAATAAGGAAGGAGATATTATGAAAAAGTTTATTGAAATAATAAAAAACAAATGTCTTATTAATACAAGTAAAACTTTTGCATTAATAGCAATTATGATTGCATTATTTATTGGTATTAATTATGGGGTTCAAAAATTAAATTTAAAAACTATAGATTTAACAGAAAATAAATTATATTCTTTAACAGATGAAAGTAAAGAAAAAATTAAAGATATAAATAAAGAAATAAATATTTATTTCTTCGGATATGAAGATAGTAATAATTCTGTAGAACTTGCAAAACAATATACCAGAGAAAATTCAAATATAAAAGTAACTGTTGCAGATGCAGAAAAAAATGCAGATTTATATACTAAATATGAAGTTGAAGATGGCAACCAAGGTGTTGTAGTTGCTTGTGATGAAAAAAGCAAAATATTAACAAGTTCAGATTTTTATACATATGATTATTCTTCTTACGAGCAAATAGATACAACAGAACAAACATTAACAAGTGCAATTCTAAATATTATTACAGACGAAAAGCCTCAAGTATATTTCTTAACAGGTCATTCTGAAGCACTTTCTAAACTTTCTACATTTAATGTATTTTTGCAAAACGAAATAAACGATGTAAATACATTAGATTTAATTACATCAGAATTTCCAGAAAAATGTGATTGTTTGATTTTAACTACTCCAACTTCTGATTATTCTGAACTAGAAAAAAATAAAATAGTAAATTATATAAATAATGGTGGAAATATTTTATGCTTAATGGATGGATTTTCTGATAATTTTGTAAATTTAAAAAGTATTTTAGATTTATATGGTGTTTCAGTTTCTACAGATACAGTAAAAGAAAGCGATACTTCAAAGACAGCTTCAGGAGATACAAGATATATAATTCCAAATATGTCTTACCACAAAATTACCGAACACCTAATAACAGATGGTTTATTAATGTTTGTAAATAGTTCAAAAATAGATTTAGCTGATGATGACAAATTAGATAGTTTAAATGTAGAATCTACTAAAATAATTGAATCTAACGATACATCTTACTTAGCAAGTGATTCAAATACAAAAGGTCCATTTACTTTAGGTGCTGAACTTTCAAAGAAAATAGATGATGACAAAACTTCCAAATTAATAATTTACTCAAATAGTAAATTTGCTCAAGATTCAGCAACAATTGGAAATCAAACAGTAGTGCCTTTTACGATTTATAGTAATAAAGACTTATTATTAAATACAGTTGCATATTTAACAGAAAAAGATTCTTCTATTACAATTAGAAAAAATACAAATACAGTAACATACACTGCAACTGAAAAACAAAATAATATTGTTTTAGCAATTATATTTATAATTCCAATTTTAATAATATTACTTGGTATAATAATTTCATTTATTAGAAAAAGAAAAAAATAGTATTAATTATTTACCCCTAGCATATTTTTTGTTAGGGGGTTATTTATGCTTAAAAATAATATTAAAATAATTTCTATTATAATTGGAACTTTAATTGGTGCTGGTTTTGCTTCTGGAAAAGAAATATATACATTTTTTGTAAAGTATAATTCTTTAGGTTTTTTTAGTGTTATTTTTTCGTGTTTTTTTATTGGATTAATTATTAATAAAACTCTTTTCTTAATTTTAAATAATAATATTAATAGTTATTCTGATTTTTTAAATTTATTATTTGGAAAAAATAAATTTAAAAAAATATTTTACTTTTTTATTAATTTATTTTTATTACTTTCATATATTACTATGATTTCTGGTTTTAATTCTTTTTTTGAACAAGAATTAAATATTTCCAAAATAATTACTTGCATATTTATTTGTTTATTTTGCTTTTTTATTTTTAGAAAAAACATTTCTAGCATTTTAAATATAAATAGCATTTTAATCCCTTTTTTAATTTTTATTATTTTTTTATTTGGATTTTTAGATATACCCCAATTAAATATAAATTTATTTTTTAGCAATATTTTTTATTTTAACAATTCTTTTTTTGAATGTTTTTTAAATTCAATTTTATATGCTAGTTATAATTGTATTATTTTAATACCAATTTTAATTTCGATAAAAAAATATTTAAAAAATAAAAGACAAATAAAATATATTTCTTTGTTTTCTTTTACGTTTTTATGTGGCTTAACATTGATTATTTTTTTATTTATATTTTATTTACCTAACAATTATTTATATGAAATTCCAATTATAGTAATACTTAATAATTTTAGTATTATTCAGAAAAACATTTATGGCCTTGTTATTGCAATTGCAATTTTAACCTCTGTTATATCTTCTGGATTTGGATTTATAGATAATTTAAACACTAAAAATAATTTTATTGTATTTTTAGTTAGCTTTTTGCCAATTATTTTTATTAATATTAGTTTTTCATTTTTAGTAAATTTTGTATTTAGCTTTTTTGGATATATTGGGCTTGTACAAATTATATTTATTCTATTGAAAAAAACACATTTTAATGTTATAAAAAGATATAGACAATAGGAATTTTCTATAATAAAATAAAATTTTAAATAATTGGGAGAAAGAAATGAAATTTTATAACAAATCATCTTTTAAAAGAATTAATAGAAAAAATTTAATAATAAGTATTTGTATAATTATTTTAATTTTACTTTTAATAATTATCTTTTCTTTATATATTGCAAACCAAAATATTAGAGATTTTTTTGATGTATATCTATTTAAAAAGAATATAAGTAGTAGTAATTCAAATAAAATAGACTTTAATGATGATGAATCCACTTTTGTATTTGCATACGATAAATATGTAGCAGTTTTAAATAAAAATACATTTTCTGCATATAATTCTTCAAGCAATAAAGCCTTTAATTTAACCACTGAACTTAACAATCCAATTTCTTCATCTGCAAACAGATTTATTGCTTTAGCAGAAAAAGATGGACAAAAAGTATATTTAATTAGTGGACAAAATATTATTTGGCAAAAAGATATAGAAGGAAACATAAGCAAAATAAGCGTAAATAAAAATGGTTATGTTTCTCTTATTGCAAGCAGTACAAGTTATAAGTCTATAGTAATTACATATGATTCTACTGGAAAAGAATTATTTAAAACATATCTTTCAAGTACACTTGCAATCGATTCTGCCATATCAAATGATAATAAATATTTATCTGTTGCAGAAATAAATTATTCTGGAACTTCTATACAATCTAATATTAAAATTTTATCTATAGAAAAGGCTCAATCTGACCCTACAAATGCAATAGATTACATCTATCCGGCAGAATCTAACTCTATTATTATAGATATAAACTATAGTTCAAAAAATAAATTAATTTGTATGTATGATAATGCTATACATTTAATTCAAAATAATAACAATGACACAGAACTTACAAAAATTTCAGACAAAACAGATTTATTTTTTGATATTAATTTAACAGATACTTATATAAAAATATCACAAGGTTCAAATACTTTATTTTCTAACAATGAAGCTCACTTAGTTGATGTTTCATCAAATAAAGACAATTTGTACACAATTAATGGAACTCCCAAAGCTATATACTGTGCAGATAGCACTATTGCAATTAATTTAGGTTCTGAAATAGATTTTATAAATAATTCAGGTTGGCTAATTAAAAAGTTCAATACAACACAAGAAGCTAAAAATGTTGTTTTAGGTTCAGGTATAGCTGGTGTAGTTTACAAAAATAAAGTTGAGATAATTAATTTATAAAGGATGATTTATATGAAAATTTTAATCGATATTTTAGTATGTTTATTTATTTTTATTACAATTTATATTAATTCAAAAAAAGGGCTTATAGAGGTTGCTTACAAAATTGTTGCATTTTTTATTGCCATAATAATTTCTCTAATTTTGTTTAGACCTATATCTGCTTTATTGATCAATAATACAAATATAGACGAATATGTTAATAATTATGTAGTATCTACAATAGATAGAGATTCTAACGAAGAAAAAACTGATAATAAAGAAAAAAATAGCATTCCAAAAATATTCGACAATGCAATAAATTCTGCAAAGCAAGAAACAACACAATTAGTTTCAAATTCTATTACAAACACAGTTATAAACGTAATTTCTTTTATTGCTGTATTTATAATTACAAGAATAATATTAATATTCTTGCATATTTTCTCAGAAGCAATAGGAAATTTACCATTAATTAAACAATTTAATCATTTAGGTGGTTTATTATATGGAATATTAAAAGCTTTTATAATTATTTTTATATTACTTGCATTAATTTCTGTATTGCCTTTAACAAGCTTACAAGAAATAATAAGTTCTACAATAATTACTAGAATTTTATATAATATAAATCCAATTTTATTATTATTTTTTAAATAATTCTCGGGTCGCCCTAAAGACGTCGACCCCTACAACGTCAAATTTTAATTTTTCAAATGTCCTTATATTACTTCTATTTTGATTTTTTAGGCGGACAGAGGCGTCCGCCCCTACAGTGTTTGATTTATATTTGTCAAATATTTTATTTTCACATTCATTTGTGTAATATTCTTTAATTTTCAAATATTCTTGCATTGGTATTTGTATTGGTTCGCATCTTTAGGGCGACCCGTATATTTTTTTATTGTATCCTCAAAAATATGTTTATCTTTATTTTATAACCCCAAATAAAAAACTATAAAAATAATGTAATTTTATTGTATTTATTGTTTATATTTGTTATACTATAGAAGTAATTTTTTTATAGGAGTGAATTAATGTGAGTGATAATAAACCCAAAAGAATGAAAGATACTCATTCAAGAACCTCCACAGGTACTAAAGACAATTTAAGGAAAAACAATAATTTAGGTTCTGTTAACAATAATCCTAATGTTTCAGGAAATGCAAAAAAAAGGAAAAAAAATAATCATAAAAAATTAAAAATATTTTTACTTATTTTATCAATGATAATAATTATATTTCTTGGCATATTTACATATAGAGTTTATAAAAATGGTTGGGGACTTCAAGGCTTGCTCTCTACAATGCTAGGTCAAAATGAACAAACTCTTGCAGATTTAGATACTTTAGACTTTTTATTAATTGGTGAAAGTGGAAATATGACAGATACAATTATGGCATGCAGATATGACCCTAAAACACAAAAAGCTTATATGCTTTCAATTCCAAGAGATACATTTATTGGAAACAGTGAATCAAACGCTAGTACATCAGACAAAATAAATTGTGTTTACAATATAAAAAAGGATCCAATGACTACTGTAAAAGCTGTAAATAAAGTAACAGGTCTAAATTTAAAATATTATGTTTTTGTTGATACAAAAGCTTTAATAGAGATAGTAGATGCAATAGGTGGAGTTGAATTTGATGTTCCAATAGATATGGACTATGATGATACTTCTAAAGAAAACACATTACATATACATTTAAAACAAGGAACTCAAAAAATAGATGGAGATAAAGCCGAACAATTACTACGTTTCAGACATAATAACGATGGTACATCTTATCCTAAAGAATATGGTGATAACGATTTAGGAAGAATGCATACTCAAAGAGATTTTATAAAAGCCACTCTTAACCAAACAATAAGAGCAAATAATATATTTAAGCTAAATGAATTATTAGATATAGTTAATAAACATGTAAAAACAAATTTATCCGTTAGTTTAATAAAAGATTATATACCATATGCTGTAAACTTTGATACTGAAAGCTTACAATCTGATATGTTACCAAATGAATCTAAAAAAATAAATGAAATATGGTTTGTAAAAGTTATAGATTCTAAAGCAGAAAAACTTGTAAATGATATGTTCTTCGGTGGCACAAAAGATACTTCAAATGGAGAAAAATATATTACAGTAGAATTATTAAATGGAACTGGAGATTCAGAAAAATTAGAACCTGCTTTAAAGGCTTTAGAAAATAATGGCTTCGATGTAGTAAAAGTTGGAAATACAACAATACAAAAAACATCTTCAATTATTAATAGAACCAAACAAGAAGAAGATGCAATTTCAAAATTAAAAAGCTTACTTAATATAAAATCTAAAACAACAACTGGAAAAGATAATGTAGATGCAGATTTAACAATAACATTAGGAAAGGATTATAAATAAAAAAATGAACCGTTTGGTTCATTTTTTTATTTATATACGTAATTTGCTTTTTTATGTTTTTTATTTATTTTGCGTTTTGTCTTGTTTTTTAAATATAAATATGTTAATAATAGTAACACTATAACTAATAATATTCTTAAAATGTTTAGGATTAAATTACTTTTTTGTACATCGTTTGCTGCTATTACATTGGCAGTATATTCAATTCCATCTGAATTATATGTTATAGTACCTAGCTTATCTCCTTTTGCTATAGGAGCTTTTATATCTTCATTTAGTTTTATTTCACCCTTTATCTCATCTTTTTCTTTATCATTTGTAACTAAAATATTAATATCTGAATCTGTATTTAAATCTAAGTTTTTTGTCTCAGTTGTAGCACCTTTTATTTTTGTTTGCCCTACCACAGTTTCTCTTGCTGTTGATACTTTCTTTTGTGTAAAGTTGTTATACACATATTCAAATAATGTTTTTGTATCTGTGTCTCTTTTACTTAAACCATTCACTTCTTTTTTATCTGTACCAAGCACTACTGAAATTAGCTCTACACCATCTTTATTTGCTCCTGCTACTAAACAATTTTTAGCATATGCTGTATAACCGGTTTTTATTCCAATAGCATATTCATAATAGTTTTTATTTTTTTTATTTATTAAATCATTTGTTGTAATTAAATTTCTATCTGTTTGCTCATATTTATTTGTACTTGGAAGTGTATGTGATACTGTACTTACTATTTTTCTAAAGGTTTCATTTTTCATAGTTTCTTTTGCAATTAGAGATAAATCGTATGCTGTTGTATAATGATTTTCATTTTGAATACCATTAGGATTAACAAAATTTGTATTTTTGCACCCTAGCTCGGCAGCTCTTGTATTCATCATTGTTGCAAAGCTATCTACATTTCCTGCAACATATTCAGCTAAAACATTTGCAGCTTCATTTGAAGATTTTACTAAAAGTGCATATAAAAGTTCTTCTACAGAAAGTTCCTCCCCTACTTTTAGAGTATCTACTGAATATCCTGAAGGCACTGAGAATACAGCATTATAACTTACTGTAGCTTTAGATTGCAAATCTTCAACATTTTCTAAGGTTAAAAGTGCTGTCATAATTTTAGTTGTACTTGCTGGATACCTTTTTTCATTCGAATTTTTTTCATACAATATTCTACCTGTTTTACTCTCTATTAAAATTGCAGACGGAGCACTAATTTCTATATTATTTTCTAGTGCAAAACTCATACTCCCTAAGAATATTTGAACAATAAAAACTATCAAAAATGCTACTATTAATTTCTTATTTTTCATTACATTCTCCCTTATTTTTTTATTAATAAATAATATACTATAATTCGTTTTTTTTCAACAATTATTTCTATTTTCAAGAAAATTAATTTACAAATTTGTATTCAGGTATCCTAAGAATGCATGACAATTGTTATTTAAATACAAAATAAAGAATTATTTTAAATCTTTCTTTATTTTACAAAAATTAGTTGCTATATAGCTCCACGATGGTGAAACATTTTTCTTTCGAAAACATGCAGAAAGAAAACATCCTTCACCATACAAGATGGAGCGGTCTATAAATAAATTATTAATTACGGAGGTTATTTATGAACGAACTTACTAAAAATCAAAAAATTTTTTTAATTATATTTTTATTAATTGTTGTAGCCGTTTTAGGTTACACAATTTGGAATTTTACAAAAGACAATTCAAATGAAACTGAAATTGATGACTTAATGATAAATGCAAATACTGAAAATACTACAAATGCCTTAGATACACAAGCTACTACAGCTCCCTCTGAAAAAATTATAATATATATTATAGGATGTGTTAAAACTCCTGGCGTATATGAATTAGACGTAGATTCTAGAGTTTCTAATGCTGTAGATGCAGCAGGTGGGTTATCAGAAACAGCAGATTTAACTAAAATAAATTTAGCATATAAATTAGAGGATGGTCAAAAAATAACAATTCCAAGTATTAATGACAAAACAGATGAAGATTCTACTTACGAAGATTTTATTACCGATAGCCCTGAAAACACAATCTCTCAAACCAATCTCACCAATTCAAGTAAATCAAATATTGTTAATATAAATTCAGCAACTCAAACAGAACTAGAAACACTCCCTGGAATAGGACCTTCTATAGCTAGCAAAATAATAAGTTACAGAAATGAAAATGGAAAATTTCGGCTCCATTGAAGATATAAAAAATGTATCACGGAATTGGAGACTCAAAATTTAACTCTATTAAAGATTTAATTACAGTAAAATAAGAG
>JABLTO010021500.1_pt1 | contig 15489 bp, 8 predicted proteins | sample 7160091 | NCBI WGS metagenome assembly JABLTO01 (sample SAMN14651225, study PRJNA627086) | human gut metagenome | isolation source: feces | host: Homo sapiens
CGATTGCGGCGAGACCGTGGTTGCCAAAGAGGCTCCGTCCGTCTGCCCCAAGTGCGGCTGCACCCATCTGACCCAGGACCCCGACACGCTGGACACCTGGTTCAGCTCTGCCCTGTGGCCCTTCTCCACCCTGGGCTGGCCTGATGAGAACGCCGAGGATTACAACTACTTCTACCCCACCAACACGCTGGTGACCGGCTACGACATCATCGGCTTCTGGGTCTCTCGCATGATCTTCTCCGGCCTGGCCTACACCGGCAAGGCCCCGTTCGACACTGTGCTGATCCACGGCATCGTGCGCGACAGCCAGGGCCGCAAGATGTCCAAGAGCCTGGGCAACGGCATCGACCCGCTGGAAGTCATTGACCAGTACGGTGCCGACGCCCTGCGCCTGATGCTCATCATCGGTTCCACCGCCGGCAACGATATGCGTTACAGCGATGAAAAGGTGCTGGCTGCCCGCAACTTTGCCAACAAGCTGTGGAATGCTTCCCGCTTTGTACAGATGAACCTGCCCGAGGACTTCCAGCCCGGTCTGCCCGCAGAGGAACAGCTGGACATGAGCGACAAGTGGGTGCTGAGTGAGCTGGCCAAGATGGCCGCCGACGCTACCGCCAACCTGGATAAGTACGAGCTGGGCCTGGCTGCCGAGAAGGTGGAGAACTTTATTTGGGAAGTGTACTGCGACTGGTACATCGAAATTTGCAAGACCCGCCTGAACGGCGACGACGCCCAGGCCGCCGACACCGCCCGCAAGGTGCTGGTGTATGTGCTGGACCGCGCACTAAAGCTGCTGCATCCCTTCATGCCGTTCATCACCGAGGAGATCTATCAGGCCCTGCCCGGCAGCGGCGAGACCATCATGACCCAGCTGTGGCCGGGCAATGAGAACATGAAGATCTGGGCCGAGGACTGCGCTGACTTTGAAAAACTGATGGATTACATCAAGGCTGTGCGTACCATGCGCGCCGAGATGAACGTCCACCCCGCCAAGAAGACCAGCATGGTCATTGAGACTGCCAGCCCCGCTGCCTTTGAGAAGGGCGGCGCCTACCTGGCCCGCTTTGCCTTTGCCACCGACGTGACCGTGACCCCTAAGTATGAGGGCAGCGCCGACGGCATGGTAAACGTGGCTACCCCGGATGCCAAGGGCTTTATCCCGATGATGGAGCTGATCGACCGTGAGAAGGAGCTGGCCCGCCTGAACAAGGAGCTGACCAAGGCCGAGAAGGAGCTGGGCATGTTCACCAACCAGCTGAACAACCCGAAGTTCGTGGAGAAAGCCCCCGCCAAGCTGGTGGAGGAGACCCGCGCCAAGCTGGCCGCCGCCCAGGAAAAGACCGCGAAGATCAAAGAGAGCATCGCGGCGTTGGGTTGATCTTGCCCGTAAAAACCTAATATAAAACCAAAAGCCCCCGGTACTTAACGGTACCGGGGGCAACTTGTTACAGCATAATTCGGTGCAAGGGGTTATCGGGCAAGAATGTGCAGGTGCAAATTACTTGCGCTTGCTCTTGCGGCCGCGCTTTTTGGCGGCGGTGTTCACAGCGGTCTTAACCTCGGCAGCGGCCTTTTCGGCGGCCTTGACGGTCTCCTCCACAACAGGGGCAGCAGCCTTGACAGCTTCCGCGACGACCGGCTTAGCGGCCTCGACGGTCTTTTCGACGACAGGCTCAGCAGCCTTAACAGCCTTCTCAACCACGGGCTTAGCAGCCTCGACAGTCTTCTCAACTACGGGCTTGGCAGCCTTGACGGCCTTCTCGGCAACAGGCTTTGCGGCCTTGGCGGCCTTTTCTGCAACGGGCTTGGCTGCCTTGGCAGCCTTCTCGACAGCGGGGGCAACCGCCACAGCAGCAGCGTCGACGATCTCGGTAGCAGCCTTTTCAGCGGCGGCCTTAGCCTTGACGGCGGAAGCCTTCACGCTGGTCTTGGGCTTGCGGGTGACCTCGTTGATGGTCCAGTACTGGTTCTCGCCGTTGACGTCGGCCCAGATCTGCAGCGGAGTGCCGTTGACAGCGCTCATGCCGGCATCCAGCAGCTTGCCTGCCAGGTTGCTCTTGATCTTAACGCGGCCATCGTTGGAAGGCTCGACCACCCACAGCTGGCTGGAAGCGGGGGCACCCTCCCACTGGTGTACGCGGGTGCCGTCGCTGACACCGCCCATATCCAGGTCCATCATCTTGCCGGTGAAACGGTTCTGCACACGGTAGACGCCGTCGCCTGCAGCGACGAAGCCCCACTGCTGCCACTCGGCATTGGCGTCGTCCCACAGCTGGATCTTGGCGCCGTTCTCGATATTATAATCGGCAACCTCAACGACCTTGCCGTTGGCGGCGTTGATGGTGTAGTACTTACCCTCGGTGATCACGGTCTGTGCAATTTTCTTCTTGGCTGCCATATTGGCTACCTCCCTATTCATAAACAGTTCTGTAAACGTATCCATGCGGCCTATATCGGCGCTGCCTAATCGGTTGCGCTGTACCCTCTGCCGCGGTATCTTATGCAGCCGAATAATCGTGGCTACGTCACCTATTATAACCACTTTTTACCAATTCGTCAACTTTTTGGCGGTAATGCGGCACTTTACACAAAAAAGCCGGGACAGCGGCAAGCCATCCCGGCAATTTTGATTGATTGTACACCAGATTGCTGCAATTTTTGCGCAGCAACGCTGTACACTATGCCGTCAATGTGTTCAGCTGTTCTCGGCAAAATTGCCTGTGTACAGGGTGTAGTAGCGGCCTTTCTGGGCAATCAGCTCGTCGTGGGTGCCGCGCTCGATGATGCGGCCCTGCTCCAAAACCATGATGCAGTCCGAGTTGCGGACGGTGGACAGGCGGTGGGCAATGACGAAGGTCGTACGGCCGTACATCAGTCCGTCCATGCCGTCCTGCACCAGTTTTTCGGTGCGGGTATCAATGGAGGAAGTTGCCTCGTCCAAAATCAGCACCGGCGGGTCAGCAACGGCAGCACGGGCAATAGCCAGCAGCTGGCGCTGGCCCTGGCTCAGGTTGGTGCCGTCGCCGGTCAGCATGGTGTTGTAGCCATCGGGCAGATGCTTGATGAAGCTGTCGGCGTTGGCCAGCTTGGCGGCGGCCATGCACTCTTCATCGTTGGCGGTCAGGCGGCCGTAGCGGATGTTCTCCATAACGGTGCCGGTGAACAGGTGGGTATCCTGCAGCACGATGCCAAGAGAGGAACGCAGAGCGTTCTTTTCGATGGATTTGATGTCGTGGGCGTCGTAGAGGATCTGACCCTTCTGGATGTCGTAGAAGCGGTTGATCAGGTTGGTGATGGTGGTCTTACCGGCGCCGGTAGAACCGACGAAAGCGATCTTCTGGCCCGGACGGCCGTAGAGGTTGATGTCGTGCAGGACGATCTTGCCCTCATCGTAGCCGAAGTCCACATCCTTAAAGACGATGTCGCCCTTCAGCTGGGTGTAAGTGACAGTGCCATCGGCGTTCTGCTTTTTCCAGGCCCAGATGCCGGTGGACTCGTTGGTCTCGGTCAGGGTGTCGTCGGCTTGGAACTTGGCATGCACCAGGGTGATGTCGCCCTCGTTGACCTCGGGCTTTTCATCCAGCAGGGCGAAGATACGGGCGCCGCCAGCCAGAGCCATGACGACCGAGTTCAGCTGCATGGAGATCTGAGTGATGGGCTGGTTGAAGCTCTTATTAAAGGTCAGGAAGCTGGCCAGCTTGCCCAGCGTCAGGCTGCCGACGCCGCCGATGGCCAGCGCACCGCCGACCACAGCGCAGAGCACGTAGCTCAGGTTGCCCAGCTGGCCGTTGACGGGCATCGCCACCAGAGAGTAGGAGTTGGCCTTGTCGGCGCTGTGGAACAGCTCATCGTTGAGTCTGTTGAACTCCTTGATGGCGGCATCCTCGTGGCAGAAAACCTTGACGACCTTCTGGCCGTTCATCATTTCCTCGATGTAGCCGTTGACTTTGCCCAGCTCTTGCTGCTGCTTGAGGAAGTACTTGCCGGAGTTGCCGGTGAGATACTTGGTGGCCAGCATCATAGCGCCGACCATGACCAGGGTCAGTACGCTCAGCGGCACACTGAGGTAAAGCATGGACAAAAATACGCTGACTACCGTAATGATCGTATTGACCAGTTGGGGCAGGCTCTGGCTGATGAGCTGGCGCAGGGTATCAATATCGTTGGTGTAGACAGACATGATGTCGCCGTGGGCGTGGCTGTCAAAATACTTGATGGGCAGTGTCTGCATGTGGACGAACAGGTCGTCGCGCAGACGTTTCAGGGTGCCCTGGGTGATCTTGGCCATGGTGCGGTTCTGGATGAAGACGGCCAGGATACCCACGCCGTAGAAGCAGGCCACACGGGTGATGGCATGCAGCAGGCCGGAGAAATCGTTGCTCTTTTCGGCCAGCAGGGGCAGGATGTAGCTGTCGATCAGAGTCTGCATAAACAGGGTGCCCTGGACCTGAGCGAACACGCCGAGCAGAATGCAGCACAGCACCAGGATGACCTGGAATTTGTACTGCTTCATCACGTAGGCCAGGATGCGCTTGAACACCTTGCCGGGGTTCTCTACTTTGGGGCGGGGGCCTGCGTTGCGGCCGGGGCCCATTTTTACTACTTTAGGCTGCTGTGCCATCAGGCTTCCCCTCCCTTCTCGTCAAAATCGCCGGAGCCTTTGGTCTGGCTGTTGTAGACATCCTGATAGATGGCGTTGGTCTTCAGCAGGTTGGCGGGGGTATCAAAGCCGCTGACCCTGCCGTTATCCAGCACCAGCACCTTGTCAGCGTTCTCGACAGAGGAAATACGCTGTGCCACGATGAACACCGTCGTGCCGGGGATCTTCTCGGCAAAGGAACGGCGGATCCTGGCGTCGGTGGCGGTATCGACAGCGGAAGTGGAGTCGTCCAGGATCAGGATGCGGGGCTTTTTCAGCAGGGCACGGGCGATGCAGAGGCGCTGCTTCTGGCCGCCGGATACATTGTTGCCGCCCTGCTCAATGTGGGTCTGGTACTTATCGGGGAAGCGCTCGATAAATTCATCGGCGCAGGCCTGCTTGCAGGCGTCCACGATCTCTGCGTCGGTGGCGTCGGGGTTGCCCCAGCGCAGGTTGTCGGCGATGGTGCCGCTGAACAATTCGTTCTTTTGCAGCACCATGGCCACGTTATTGCGCAGGGTTTCCAGGTCATAACGGCGCACATCCACACCGCCGATGGAGACGCTGCCCTCGGTCACGTCATACAGGCGGGGCAGCAGCTGCACCAGGCTGGACTTGGCCGAGCCGGTGCCGCCGATGATGCCGATGGTCTCGCCAGACTTGATGTCCAGGTCGATGTCGCTCAGCACCTTCTCGCCGTTCTTCTTGTAGGAGAAGCTGACGTGGTCGAACTTGACAGAACCGTCCTTGACGTCCATGACGGGGTTTTCGCCGTTGGTCAGGTCAGACTTCTCATCCAGGACCTCGGCTACACGTTTGGCGGAAGCGGCGGACATGGTGATCATGACAAACACCATCGAGAGCATCATCAGGCTCATCAGGATGTTCATGCAGTAGCTCAGCATGCTCATCAGGTCACCGGTGGTGAAGGTGGTGGCGCCGGAGCTGACGATGAGCCGTGCGCCCATCCAGCTGATGAGCAGGATGCAGCTGTAGACGGTCAACTGCATGAAGGGGGCGTTCCAGGCGATGATAAGTTCAGCGCGCATCAGCAGGTTGCGCACGTTCTCGCTGGCCTTGCGGAACTTCTCGCTCTCGAACTTTTCCCGCACGTAGGCTTTTACCACGCGGATTGCAGAAACATTCTCCTGCACGCTCTCGTTCAGGTCATCGTACTTGCGGAAAGCCTCGGCGAAATAGCGGGTGGCGTGCGTCATGATGTACACCAGCACGCAGCCCAGCAGGATGACCGCGATCAAGTAAATGTTAGCCAGCTGGCGGTTGATGGTGTAGGACATGATCAGCGCCACGATCATGCTGGCAGGCGCACGGATGGACATGCGCAGCAACATCTGATAGGCGTTTTGGATGTTGGTAACGTCGGTGGTCATACGGGTGACCAGACCGGCGGTAGAGTATTTATCGATGTTGGCAAAGCTGAAGGTCTGGATATTTTTAAACATGCCGCGGCGTAGATTGCGGGCAAAACCGGTGGCGGCATGGGAGCCAAGCACGGCACCCAAAATGCCAAACAGTAGGCCAAACAACGCTGCAACGATCATCTGGGCACCAACGATGTAGATGACCTGCATATCGCCGGGGGTGACGCCATCGTCAATGATGGAAGCCATCAGTTTGGGGATGATCATCTCCATGATAACCTCGCAGATCATAAAGATCGGCGTCAGGATCGAGACCAGGCGGAATCCCTTTGTCTCACGTCCGAGTGTTTTCAGCAAGTTTCATTGCTCCTTTCCGGGGTAGATTGTTTTGCTTCGGCCTCGATGGACTGGGCGTTGTGCAGGATTTGGTTCAGCACCACGCGGGCAGCGGCCATTTCTTCGGGGGTAAGGCCCTGTTGCAGGTCCTGCTCAAAGCGGTCAATGCTGGCTCGGATGCGGTCGTGGTAGGCCACCCCTTTGGGGGTGGCGGCCAGCCGCTTTAAGCGGGCATCTTTCTCGACCGAGCAGCGGGTAATGAAACCATCCTGCTCCATGCCCTGCAGGATCGCCGTGACGCTGGAACGGCGGATGTGGAACCATTGTTCTACATCGCGCTGGTAGACATCACGGTTTTCGTTGTTCGCGCAGATGATCTCGCCCAGCAGCATACCGCGCACACCGGTCAGCTCCGGGGTGACTTCGGCTGCAATGCGGGTATCCATAGCGCGGCGCAGCATACGGGATGTATGGCTGAGCAGCGCACCGAAATGCTTGTTTACGCAGCCATCCCGAACCGTGGCTGGATTTTGGCAGATCATCGTTCTCACCTTCCTTATCGGGTCGTTTTGTTAGCCTGCGAATTGTTCATTCATGAATTGTTCGCATTCTAACTGTTTATATTCGTACTTGGATAGTATATCACCGATTGGGAAAATGTCAAGAGATGAATTTTAAAAAGCCCCCTCAAAGAGGGAGCTTTCTTTTACCTGCTTTCATCTAGGTATCATAGTCGTTATTTTCGTTAGAAAAACGCCCCAAACAACTTTAACGAATCTAACGATTTTAACGAAAATGATACCTATTTTACATTAGATATATGTTTGCAATCGGCTCCTTCTATTTATAGGAGCTTCATGCGTCCGTTTTATTCCGGCGCTTTCATGCTCTCTACCATCGAGATGCGTTTCAGCAGCCGCTGCATGACCAGGTTGACCAGCGTGCTGAACAGCAGGGTCAGGGCAATGGCGTAGGCAAAGCTTTGGGGGTAGATCTGCCGCCCAAACATGACGGCATCGACCTCCACCGTGGTGATGACGAAGCTGTGCAGGGCAATGCCGCCTGCCAGGCCTAACAGCGTGCCGATCAGCGTTAAGGCCACGCTCTCGCGGTTGACGTAGGCGTAGACCTCGGGGTCGTAGAAGCCCAGCACCTTGATGGTGGCGATCTCCTTGACACGCTCGGCAATGTTGATGTTGGAGAGGTTATACAGCACCACGAACGCCAGCGATGCCGCACAGACGATGATGAGCACGACCACTGCATCGATGGAGTTAAGCATGTTGAGCACCTGTTTCACGTTGTCCTGCGTGAAGTTCAGGCTGGCCACATTGCCCATCGCCAGCAGGTCCGCCGAGAGGGTATCGCGGGCTTCCTGGGTGTCCTCGGGCAGGATGCTCATGATTGCGTTGTAGGCGGGAGCTTCGCCAAAACCGGCCTCGTACACCGCCGGGCTGAGGTAAACGTAATTGCTGACGTAATGCTCGCACACACCGCTGACAGTGAAGTCAGCTGTCTTATCGTCGCTGTTAGTCAGGGTAATGGTGTCCCCTGCCTTTACACCCAGGGTCTTGGCCATCTTTTCGTTCACGACCACGCCCTGCTGCCCCAGCGGCACCGCCTTGCGGGAGAGGCGTTCGTGCAGGTCAGCAAACTCAGCAAACTTGTCCACAGCCTGGGGAGCCATGAGGTAGACGTCCATCTCACCGTTGGGGCCATCCTGCCGGGTGGATTCCATGGCAACAGTCAGCGAATCGGTGACGTTCTCCTTATTATAAAGGTAGTCGTAAACAGGGCCGCTTTCGGTGGCCTCCTGCTTGGTGACGATGGTCATCAGGTCGTAGTGGTAAATGTCGCCATACTGCTTGGTGATGATGGAGTTCAGCGAATCCGAGAGGCCGAAGCCAGCCACCAGGAGCGAGGTGCAGCCCGCCACGCCGATGACCGTCATCCAGAAGCGCTTTTTGTAGCGCAGCAGGTTGCGGCAGGTAACTTTCCAGCTGAAGGGCAGCCGCCGCCACAGCGGGGTGATGCGTTCCAGCAAAATGCGCTTGCCGGCCTTGGGGGCGCGGGGCAGCATGAGGGCCGCCGGGTCCTCCTGCAAGGTGGTGCGGCAGGCCAGCGCCGTGATGCCCACGGTGAGCAGGATAAGGGTGCCACCCGCAAGCAACGCCTGGCTCAACCGCCAGGGGGTGGCAATAGACGGCATATAATACATCATTTCATAGGCGGACCAGATGATGGACGGGAAGGCCTTGAAGCCGACGGCCAGTCCGGCTACTGTGCCCGCTGCAGCCGCCGTGAAGGCGTAGATCAGGTACTTTTGCATGATGGCTGCGCCCGAATAGCCCAGGGCTTTCAGCGTGCCGATCTGCAGGCGTTCTTCCTCGACCATGCGGGTCATGGTGGTGGATACCACCAGTGCCGCCACCAGGAAGAAGAATACCGGAAAGATGGTGGCAATGGCGGTGAGCTTATCCACATTGGCGGTAAAGGACGCATAGCTGACGTTTTTGCTGCGGTCCCAGACGTACCAGGTGGGGTACTCCACATCGTTCAGGGCGGCTTCTCCGTCCTCGATTTGCGCGCGGGCATCGGCCAGGGCCTTTTCGGCTTCGACCTTGGCGTCCTCATATTCTATTTCTCCGTCCCGTAGTTTTTGCAGGTTTTCGGCAATGGCTGTTTTGGCGTCATCCAGCTTTTTGCGGGCGTCGCTCAGCTGGCCTTTGGCGTCGTCGATCTGGCGGCGGGCATTGGCCATCTGCACCTTTTTGTCCTGCAGGGTGGCCCAGCCATCCTCCAGTTGGGCGCGGGCAGCCGCCAGCTGCTTTTTGCCGTCCTCGTACTGGGCCAGGCCGTCATAGTACTGCTTCCAGCCATCGTCCAGCTGGGCCTTGGCGGTGGCCAGTTTGGGGGCGTTGGCTTCCAGCTCGGCACGGGCGGCAGCCAGCTGAGCCGCGCCCTGTTCGTATTGCAGCAGGCCCAACCGGTACTGGGTCAGCTGGCCCACGCCGGAAACCAGTTCTTCCAGCTGGGCTTTGCTGTCCTCGGGCAGGCTGGCCCACCAGGCTTCGACAGCGGCGTTCAGCTTGTCCCGGATGTCATCGGGCAGTTCGGGGGCGAACTGACGCGCCCAATCGACAGCATTCTGCAAAGCCGTCTGCATGGCGGCAGGGTCGGCAGCATCAGCCACGGCGGCGATATACGTCCGGGCCTCCTGCAAGCGCTGCTGTTGTTCTTCCGGCAGGGTGTCTGCGGGGATTTCATCGATGGCCGCCAGCAGATCGTTGGCCTGGGCGCGGATGGCATCCACCTGCTCCTGCGTCAGGCCTGCGGGGATGGTCAGACCGCCGTAATTCTGGATGGCTTGCCACAGTTCTTCCACCGTCTGGGGCGGCTGGGTGCCGTTGGCATCGCAGTTCTGGGCCAGCCAGCCGATAAACGCATCCACCTGGGCCGCATCCACTCCCAGCTTTTCGGCAAAGGCTGCTATCCCCTGCTGGTAGGCGTCCGCGTTGGCGTCCAGCTGGGCCTTGGCGTCGGCCAGCTGCTTTTCGGCGGTTTCGATCTGTGCCAGGCCGTCGTTGTATTGTTTCAGCCCGGCTTCGTACTGAGCCTGGCCCTCCTCTAACTGTTTGCGGGCGGCTTCCAGCTTGGGGGCGTTGGCGGCAAGTTCGTCCTCCCCTGCCTGCAACTGCGCCTCGGCGTCTTTCAGCTGGGCTTCGGCATCCGCCAATTGGGCCGCGCCATCGTTGAGCAGGGCTTCGTTGCTGGTCAGTTCGTTCAAGCCGTCTGCATACTGGCGCTCGCCGTCATCCACCTCTTTCTGGCCATCCGCCAACTGTCGTTTACCGTCGGCCAGTTCGGCGGCAGCGTCGGCCAGCTGTTGGTCGGCATCCGCTTTGGCGTCGTTGTACTCAGCCCAGGCGTCATCCAGCTCGGCACGGGCATCAGCGATGATGCCGTCATAGCGGGCTTCACACCGGGCATCGGCGATGGCCTCGACGTTGGCCTTGACCGTATCAATATTGGTTTGGTAGGCGTCGCCCAGGCTGTCCTGCTCCAACGCGCCTTCGGCGGTCAGGTAGACTTCGGTGTAGGCTTCGTAGGCGAAATCCTGCTGGGGGATGTAGAACACCAGCTTGACCGTGCCGTTGCCCACGCTGGCGGGCTCGCGCTCAAAGCTGAAATAGTTGGCGTTGTGCACGATGCCCACGACGGTGTACTCGGTGGTGCTCAGCTTGGTGTCCAGATCTTCGTTGGCTTTGTCCACCACCAGCTTTGTGCCCACGGTGTAGTTAGATTGCTTTTTGGTGTAGCTGGCTTCGATGACGCACTCGCCGGGCTTTTCCGGCAGGCGGCCCTCGACGAGGTTCAGCTGGTTGATGGTGTTATTCTCCGGCGCAGGCAGGCTGTGGACGCGGCTGACGACGGTGTCACCGTCCACCTCCACCAGCAAATCTGCCGAGTAGCCCGGCTGCACCTGGCGAACGCCCTCCACCTGGCGCAAGGCGTCCACATCCTCATCGGTCAGGCCCAGGGTGGAGACGATGCGCAGGTCGTAGAAGTTGCCATCATCCATATAACGTTCCATCGACTCTTTCATGTCGATGGGCGTGGCGTTCAGCCCGGCCAGGAAGCCGACGCCCAGCGCCACGATGGCAAAGACGGCGGCGAACCGGCTGGCGGTGCTTTTGAAGGTCCGCAGGGTATTTTTGCGATAACTGCGTGTCATTTACCACTCGATCCTTTCCACAGGGGTTGGGTTGGGGTTCACGGTCTGATCTACCACCCGGCCGCTGTTGATACGGATGACCCGGTCCGCCATAGCGGCCAGAGCGCTGTTGTGGGTGATGACGATGACGGTGCGCCCCTGTTTGCGGCAGGTGGCCTGCAGCAAGGCCAACACCTGCTTGCCGGTTTTGTAGTCCAGCGCGCCGGTAGGCTCATCGCAAAGCAGGATCTTTGGGTTTTTGGCCAGCGCACGGGCGATGGAGACACGCTGCTGTTCGCCGCCGGAAAGCTGTGCCGGGAAGCTGTTTTTGCGGTCCGCCAGGCCCACCTCATCCAGCACGGTGTCGGCATCCAGCGGGTCGCGGCAGATCTCGGCGGCCAACTCCACATTTTCCCGCGCGGTCAGGTTCTGCACGAGGTTATAAAACTGGAACACGAAGCCGACATCATAGCGGCGGTAGGTGGTCAGCCGCTTTTTATCAAAGCCGCTGACCTTCTCGGCGTCCAGCAGGATGGTGCCCTCGTCGCAGGTATCCATGCCGCCCAGCATATTCAGCACGGTGGTTTTGCCCGCACCGGAAGGGCCGAGGATGACGCAGAACTCCCCCTTTTGGATCTCAAAGCTCACGTGATCTGATGCAGCGATACGGGTATCGCCCATCTGGTAATATTTACACACATTATCAAACAACACATAAGGCTGCGGCATGCTAAAACTCTCCTATTTTTTAAAGTAGCTTTAGTATAGCAGATTTGCAGGGAAATGTCGTGAATGAATTTTAAAATTTATTTTTCTACCATTTCCGTCGGCTCTATCCCCAGATATGGCAGGGCCTTTTGCAGGACCTCGGCGCAGACGGGGCCGGAGAGGGCGCCGCCGCTGGTAGTCCAGCTGTGGGGTTCGTCCAGGCAGATCAGCACCGCCAGCCGTGGGGCCTCGATGGGCGCGACTGCCACAAAGCTGGCAATGCGGGTGCCCTCGTTTTTGCTGTCCAGCTTTTGGCTGGTGCCGCTTTTGCCGCCCACACGGTAGCCGGGCACCGCCGCCCGGGTGCCGGTGCCTTTGGTGACCACCCCCTCCATCAGCTTGCACATCGTGGCGCTGGTTTCAGCCGAAATGACCTGCCGCTTCACTGTAGGTTCTACCTCTTTTATTATTGTACCGTCCGGGTCGGTAATGCGCTGTACAACATAGGGCTGCATCAGCCGCCCGCCGTTGACCACAGCACACACCGCTGTAAGCATCTGCAGATAGCTGACCTTGCTGCTTTGGCCGAAGGAACAGGATGCCAGTTCCACCGGACCCATCCTGCAACAAAAACAGGATAAGGCCCCCGGCGGTTTGCCGAGGGCCTTATCCTGTTTGCAAGAAAGAAACGATAGAAAAAAGAGAAGAAATCCGGGTCATCACCGCGATACGGCACGGCCCTTATATCAGACGGACGGGGAATCCGCCGGATCCTGGGTTGCATCCTCCGGAGCGGCTTCTGCGGGCAGGCGGCCGTACAGCTCCATCAGATGGTTGAGCTTTTGCGCCAGCGCCGGGGTGAAAGCACCCGGCAGTGCGCGCCAGCACCAGTTGCCGCCCAAGGTGGACGGCGTGTTCATGCGGGATTCATGCCCCAGACCCAGCACATCCTGTGCCTGCACTACGGCCAGATCGGCCGTGCTGGCCCAGACACCGCGCATCATACCCCAGTGGTAACCTTCCTTTTTGGTCAGATTCAGGTACTCTACGGCACGGTCGGTGTCGGTCTTATCAGCGGTGGCAAACCAGCCCTGTACAGGCTCGTTGTCATGGGTGCCGGTGTAGGCCACGCAGTTGGTGGGATAGCTGTGGGGGCGATAGTCGCCGCCGTCGCGGCTGTCAAAGGCGAATTCCAGCACTTTCATGCCGGGGTACTCGCACTTGGCCAGCAACTCGCGCACATCGTCGGTCAGGAAACCCAGGTCCTCGGCAATGATGCGGGGGCTGCCCAGTTCCTTTTTAACGGCGGCAAACAGGCTGTAGCCTGGGCCGGTGCGCCAGCGGCCATGCTCGGCGGTCGTATCGCCGTAAGGGATGGCGTAGTACCCGGCGAAGCCGCGGAAGTGATCGATGCGCAGGAGATCGTAGATGCTGCACAAGTGGCGGATGCGGCGCACCCACCAGCGGTAGCCAGTGGCGGCCATGGCGTCCCAGTCAAACAGCGGGTTGCCCCACAGCTGGCCGGTGGCGGAGAAACCATCCGGCGGGCAGCCGGCCACCTCGATAGGCAGCAGGTTTTCGTCCAGCTGGAACTCCTGCGGGCTGCTCCAGACATCCACACTGTCCGCCGCTACGTAGATGGGCAGGTCGCCGATGATCTCGACGCACCGGGCATTGGCGTAGGCTTTCAGTTTTTTCCACTGGGTGTAGAAGAGATACTGCACAGCCTGCCAGAAATCGATGCTCGCCTTATGATAGCGGCGGGCCTTATCCAGCTCGGCCGGTTTGCGCAGGCGCAGCGGGCGTTCCCACTCCAGCCAGGACTTACCGCCGTGGGCATCTTTCAGTGCCATGAACAGGGCGTAGTCCGGCAGCCAGAAGGCGTTGTCCGCCAAAAACTGCTCGTAATCCTCTGGGGGGTTGGCCAGCAGACGGGCGCAGGCGCGGCGCAGGACGGGGTAGCGCTTTTCGTACAGTACACCATAGTTGATGCAGTCGGGCGTGCTCTCCCAATCGATTGTGCGGTACTCCTCGGGCGTAAGCAGCCCGGCCTCGGCCAGCTGGTCAAGATCGATAAAGTAGGGGTTGCCCGCGAAGGTGGAGAAGGATTGATAGGGGCTGTCGCCGTAGCTGGTGGGGCAAACCGGCAAAATCTGCCAGTAATGCTGCCCTGCCGCATGCAGGAAGTCCACAAATTCACGGGCCGCAGCCCCCATGGTACCGATACCGCCGGGGGACGGCAGGCTGGAAATCGGCAGTAAAATACCGCTGGTTCTCATAAAATACTGACCTCTTTCTAATGGAATATACTTTCTGGCCCTCTATCAACCCTTAACCGCACCGGCCACAACACCGTCGATGATGTACTTCTGGCAGGCCAGGTACAGCACAATGACGGGGATGACCGTGATCATAATGCAGGCCATCATGGGGGCCATCTCGACCTTGCCGTAACTGCCGCGGAAATACTGGATGGCCATGGGAATGGTACGATACTGCTTGATGTCCAGCACCAGGGTGGGCAGCAGGTAGTCGTTCCAGACCCACATGGTTTCCAGGATGGCAGTGGAGATCATCGTCGGTTTCAGGATGGGGCAAACCACTTTGAAGAAGATCTGCAGCGGGTTGCAGCCGTCGATCATGGCGGCTTCCTCAATGGCGATAGGCATCGACTTGACAAAGCCGGTGAACATGAACACCGCCAGACCGGCGCCGAAGCCTAGATAGATGATGCAGATGTTGTAGGGGTTGTTCAGTTTGAGGGTATCTGCCGTTTTGGCCAGGGTGAACATGACCATCTGGAACGGCACGATCATGCTGAAGACGCACAGGTAATACATGCCCTTGGAAAGCACGCCCTGCACACGGGTGATGTACCATGCGCACATCGAGCAGCAGAGCAAGATCAGCGCGACGGAGGAGATCGTGATGATGAAGCTGTACCACAGCGAGGAGAGGAAGTCCATCTCCGCGATGCCGTAGATGTAGTTCTTCAGGCCCACGAAGGTCTCGGCGGTGGGCAGCTCGAAGGCGTGAGTGGTGGTGATGGCACGCTCGGTCTTGAGCGAGTTCATCAAAATCATGAACACCGGGTACATCCAGAGGATGCAGACGATGGTAAGCACGACCGACAGCACCGAGTTGATGCGGCGATCCTTAGCAGTCTTGCCCATTATTGCTGCACCTCCTTAGAGCGGGTGAAATGGAGCTGGATCAGAGAGAAAACGACCACGAAGAGGAAAAAGACCACAGCCTTGGCCTGGCCGATGCCCTTCCACTGGGGTCCCGAGCGGGCGTAGAACGTATCATAAATGTTGTACGCCAGCATCATGGACTGCTTGGCCGGTTCGCCAGCCGTCAGAGAGAGGTTCTGGTCGAACAGCTTGAAGGAGTTGGTCAGCGTCAGGAAGGTGCAGATCGTCACGCTGGGCATGACCATGGGGACCTTGATCTTAAGGAGGATCTGGCGGGAGGTAGCGCCGTCGATGCGGGCCGCTTCGATCAGATCGGTGGGCACGTTTTGCAAACCGGCAATGTAGATGATCATCATGTAGCCGATCTGCTGCCAGCACATCAGGATGATGAGGCCCCAGAAGCCGTAGGTGGCGTTCAGCGCGAGCAGCGGCTTGCCCAGGGCAGAAAGGATACCGTTGAGCAAAATCTGCCAGATGTAGCCCAGCACGATACCGCCGATCAGGTTCGGCAGGAAG
>JABLTO010159905.1_pt1 | contig 15489 bp, 10 predicted proteins | sample 7160091 | NCBI WGS metagenome assembly JABLTO01 (sample SAMN14651225, study PRJNA627086) | human gut metagenome | isolation source: feces | host: Homo sapiens
GCGCTCCCCGGCGGGGAAACGCGCCCCTCGCAGTGCTGTAACGGGCACGCCCGGCAGAGGTTCGCCTCTGCACTCTGCGGTGGTAGAAGCCGGGGTCACGGCAGGCTGCTTGCAGCACCCGGAAACCCGGGGCAGCCCTCTCTGCGGCATGAAAAGCGGGGCTTCGGTTTGTCCGCATCAATGTTTTGGACAGGATGAAACTACGCTGATTGTAGCACGCCGGAACAAAAAAATCAAGAGATAACGGCAGAAATATACTTTTTTATGCACCCTGCTTCTCCACGCTGCGCACAGCCAGCGCCTTTGCGTGCTTCATCAGCAGCACGCAGACACCGTTAAAGAGCACAGAGCCCACGATGAAGGTGATAAAGAACTGCGGCAGATGGGCAGTCAGGGCGGGGATATCAATGCAGGCCACGGTCAGGTAGGCAAAGCCCACATTGTTCAGCACCTTGGGTGCGTAGGGGTGCAGGATGATGAGGATGAACAGCACCACGGCCAGCGGCAGGATAAAGCCGAGGAAATCGCCCAGAACAGGGGTCAGGGCACTGATGGACAGCAGCGCCGCCACAGTGAGCACCAGACCCACAAGGCCGCCCAGCTCCACGGTGACAAGGCGATCCTTCACATCGCCCTCCAGCGTGAACATCATGATGTTGCTCAGGAAGATCAGCCAGCTGTACTCCATGCCGGTCAGGTGGATGATGGCATTTGCGATCAGGATCCAGACCAGCAGCATCAGGCGGAAGTAAAGCAGAAAGCGCTTGGTTACGGTCTCGTTCATAGGGGTGTCCTCTCTTTCTCGTCTGTATTGGCAAGTGTTTCTTTTCAAATATGCGGACATTTTGGCAAGTAACACTTGCATTGAACAGGACGAGTATACAATACTTTCCAGGAAAAGACAATAGTTTGGCAAGTAAAAGTTGCATTGTATATAAATTTGGTATGGCAGGGGAGCCGGGGATGCAGACCGAAGGGGTACTTCCCTGAGAGGGTTCTGTTCCTCGTCAAAACCGCAAAACTGTATTTTCTACAAGTACAGTTTTCAGGGCAATTTTGCAAAAGCTTACAAAAAACGTGATTTGAGGCGTCAAAATGCCTGAAAACACTTTCTCTTTTTTGCCGTATATGCTATAATGACAACTGTTCTCGCGTAAGAAACAGGAAAGTGTGCGCGTTAGGCGTACAGCATAAGAGGAGTGTTACGATATGAAAACCTTGAAAGCGGTTGTAGCAAAATACAACCAGACCAGCCTGATCCTGCGCATCCTGATCGGCCTGGCAGTCGGTTCGGTGCTGGCGCTTGTTGCGCCGGGCGCGGGTTGGGTCGGCGAGCTGGGCAGCCTGTTCGTCGGTGCGCTGAAGGGCATTGCCCCGGTGCTGGTGTTCGTCATTGTGGCAAGCGCACTGGCACAGGGCTCGTCCAAGCTGGACCGCCGCTTTGGCACCGTGATCTGGCTGTATATGCTCACCACCTTTCTGGCGGCAGCCATTGCGGTCATCACCAGCTTTATGTTCCCGGTCACGGTGGTACTGGCCGATGCGGCACAGTCTGACGTGATCCCGCAGGGCTTGGGCGAGGTGCTGAGCACCCTGCTGACCAACTTTGTGGCCAACCCCGTCAGCGCCCTGATGAACGGCAACTACATCGGCATCCTGTTCTGGGCCTGTATGTTCGGCATTGCCATGAAGAAGATCGGCGCAGAGAGCACCAAGGTCTTTCTGGCAAACACCGCCGATGCTGTTTCCCAGATCGTGCGCTGGATCATCAATCTGGCCCCCTTCGGCATCATGGGTCTGGTGTACACCAATGTTTCCGGCAACGGTCTGGCCATCTTTACCCAGTACGGCAAGCTGCTGGCGCTGCTGGTGGGCACCATGCTGTTCATGGCGCTGATCGTTTCCCCCTTTATCATGTTCGTTTACCTGCGCCGCAACCCGTACCCGCTGGTATTCCGCTGCCTGAAGGAATCCGGCCTGACCGCTTTCTTCACCCGCAGTTCTGCAGCCAACATCCCTGTGAATATGTCCCTGTGTGAAAAGCTGGGTCTGGACAAGGATATGTACTCCGTATCCATCCCGCTGGGCGCTACCATCAACATGGACGGTGCCGCCATCACCATTACCATCATGACGCTGGCAGCGGCTAACACCTTGGGCATTCAGGTGTCTTTGCCCGCCGCCATCGTGCTGAGCGCCATGAGCGCTCTGGGCGCCTGCGGCGCTTCCGGCGTGGCTGGCGGCTCCCTGCTGCTGATCCCCATGGCCTGCTCGCTGTTCGGCATCTCCAACGACATCGCCATGCAGATGGTGGGCGTGGGCTTCATCATCGGCGTGGTGCAGGACTCGGTAGAGACCGCGCTGAACTCTGCCGGTGACGTGGAATTTGCCGCCACTGCCGAGTATCACCAGTGGCTCAAGGAGGGCAAGCCTCTGCCGGCTTTCCTGAAGGGCTGATCGTAATCCCAGCACAAACAAAGCAGCCGCTGCACGAGAAAGTGCAGCGGCTGCTTTGTTTGTTGTAATGAAATTCACCCAAACAGCACCACGGCGTAGCTTACGCCGTCCTTTACCACATAGGCAACGCCCAGTTTGGTCTTGCCCTTTGCGGCTTTGGTCATGGCTTCGGGGTAAGTGCCGTCCTTCGGCAGAACAAAGGTGATGTCCGAAGTACCGTTGGCGTCCAGATCGTCGCATTTAATGCCAAAACCCGGGGTAAAGTCGTTGGCGCCCATACCGCCGCCGATGCCCTTACCGATGCCCATGCTGTCAAAGGCATAGGCGTAGGAACCCTGCTTCAGGTAGGTTTTTGCGACGTCATCTACATTATCATACCGGTAAAGTTCCGGCTTGTTCGGATAGACCTTGCAGGACACCGAGGAGCTGACGACCCAGTTTGCAATGCTGTAAGCTTTTTCGCTCAGGTCCTCGTTGTAAGTCATTTCCACGTTGTATGTCATTTTGAATTTATCGCACAGCGCCTTTACGCTTTCACTTTCGGCGTTCGAGCGCTTGGGGCTCATCGGTGCGCCAACGCTGGCATCGCAGGCGGTGAACACGGTCAGTGCCATCAAGCCGACCAGCAGGCAGGCCAGTAATTTCTTCCAGTTTTTCATAGAACGATGCTCCTTTCCGTTCCGGGGTCGTTACGGGTCTGCGTCCGCACGGACGCAGTTCTTTTTGCTTTCTTCTGCATCCATGATACCTTTTTTTAACAGGAAATGCAATCGTTTTGGCGCAAAAAAACAGGCTGCCGTGCAAAAACACGGCAGCCTGCGGAAAAAGCTTTATTTTGCGTACTCCACAGCGCGGCTCTCGCGGATGACGTTGACCTTGATCTGGCCGGGGTAATCCAGCGTATCCTCGATCTTTTTGGCGATGGCGCGTGCCAGCAGGATGACCTGATCGTCGCTGATGACGTCGGGCTTGACCAGAATGCGCACCTCGCGGCCTGCCTGTACGGCAAAGGCCTGCTCCACGCCCTCGAAGCTGGAGGAGATCTCCTCCAGATTTTCCAGACGCTTGACGTAGCTTTCCACGTTCTCGCGGCGGGCACCCGGGCGGGCGGCGCTGATGGCGTCGGCAGCCTGAATGATGAAGGCCAGCGGGGTCTTGGGCTCCACATCGCCGTGGTGTGCCTCAATGGCGTGGATGATCTGGGTGTTCTCCTTGTACTTGCGGCAGATGTCCACGCCGATCTGGACGTGGCTGCCCTCGATCTCGTGATCCAGTGCCTTGCCGATATCATGCAGCAGACCGGCGCGGCGTGCCATGGTAACGTTCACGCCCATCTCGCCTGCCAGCAGACCGGCCACCCAAGCCACTTCCATGCTGTGGGTCAGGGCGTTCTGGCCAAAGCTGGTGCGGTACTTCAACCGGCCGATCAGCTTGATCAGGTCGGGGTGCAGGCCGTGGATGCCCAGCTCCATCACCGCGCGCTCGCCCTCGCGCTTCATCTGCAGTTCCAGATCGTGGCGGCACTTTTCCACCGTCTCCTCGATGCGGGCGGGGTGGATACGGCCATCGCCGATCAGGCGCTCCAGCGTCATGCGGGCCACCTCGCGGCGGGTCTGGTCGAAGGAGGACAGAGTAATGGCCTCCGGGGTATCATCGATGATCAGATCCACGCCGGTAGCGGTCTCCAGTGCGCGGATATTGCGGCCCTCGCGGCCGATGATGCGGCCCTTCATCTCATCGCTGGGCAGCGGCACCACACTGACGGTGGTCTCGCTGCAATGGTCGGCAGCACAGCGGCTGACGGCCTGTCCGATGAGGTTGCGGGCGATGTTATCGCAGTTTTCCTTCAGGTCGGTCTCGTAGGCGGCAACGCGCACGGCCTTTTCGTGGGTCAGCTCCTCGTCCACCTTATGCAGCAGCACCTCGCGGGCGTCCTCCTGGCTCAGGCCGGCCAGCGTTTCCAGACGCTCCATCTCCTTGGCGCGCAGAGCATCGATCTCTGCCAGACGCTCCTCGGCCTCGGCAGCGCGCTTTTTCAGCTCTTCTTCCTTCTTTTCCAGCGCCTCGGTCTTGCGGTCCAGCGCTGTCTCCTTCTGGTCGATGCGGTTCTCCTGACGGCTGATCTCCGCACGGCGCTGCTTGATCTCCTTGTCGGCCTCTGCCTTCTGGGCATCGACCTCGGCTTTCAGACGGAAAGCCTCGTCCTTTGCTTCCAGAACCGCTTCCTTGCGCTTCTGGTCGGCGGTCTTGATCGCCTCGTTCACCAGCCGGGTAGCCTCGGCCTCGGCGCTGCCGATCTGGGCTTCGGCAGTCTTTTTACGGTTGTTGTAACCAATAAAATAGCCCGCAGCCACGCCGACAACAGCAACGATCAAGGCCACGATCACTCCGATCGCGGTCATTGCGTTCACTCTCCTTTGTTTCAATTCAATGCAAAATTAAAAGCAGGAGACGCTGCGCAGCAGGACACGGGCAATGATATAGAAAGAGCTTTCAATGCAAAAAGTGACACCAAAACCATACGCACCACCCAAAACCGGCGGCACGGGCAAAAGCATACGGCTTTTCTCTTTACGGTTCCATTTTATATCAAACAGGCACGCTTTGCCTGAAACGGGTACAGGGTCACACTGAAACCTGCGTACAGCGTCTTTGATTCCATACTACTAAATATAGTACGAAACATTTGCCCGCTTGTCAAGAGGAAAACCCTGCCCGCGGAACATTTTGTGCAGAAAAACAAAAATAAGATGGCTGCGGAGGTTCTCTCCCCAAACCAAAAGGGCTGCCCCGGAGAACGGAGCAGCCCTTCTGGTTTATGATGAAGAGAAGAAAATGAAGGAGAATGTCTTATTATTTGGCGGCTTTTTCGCCCTCCGGGAAGATGATCTTATTCACAAAGAAGAAGATGACCATGGAGATGCCGCCGTTGAGCACGGTGGTGCCGATGTTGTAGATGAAGTCCGGTACCAGCAGACCGGCCACCGCCACCCAGATGCAGTTGATGGAGTTGACGATGCAGGTGATGATGCAGAAGGCCAGCACATACCAGCCGATCTGTTTTGCCAGATTGCCCTTGCTGCGGAACACAAAATTGCGCTGGATGGGGAAGTTGATGCACTCGCCGATGACCATGGCGATCATGTAGGCGCAGAAGTAGGGCAGACCGCCGTGGGCGGCATCGTAGCCGAGGATGTTCCACTTGAAGGTCTCGCCGAACAGGGTGATGTCAATGCCCGGCCAGCCGAAGTCCACCACCGGCAGGCTTGCAAAGGCCTTGGGCAGAAATTGCAGCAGCAGGTACTTGAACACCGTGATGAGGTTGGACACGATGACGAACAGACCGCCCTCGCGCACCCACTTGGCAGCGGCGGGGTGCTTTGCCGCAAAGTTATTCCAGAAATTCATAGCCTGCTTCCTTTCAGCTGTTTTTCAAGCGCTCTTCCATGCGGCTGTTCAGCACGAGGTTCTTCACGGCCTCAAAAATCACCCGCACAAGGCCGATGATCCAGAAGCCCTGCAGCTCCATCACGATGCCGTCCACCATGCCCATGCTGATGGCGCCGTTGGTCATTTTGGCCAGCGCCCGCAGAGGCATATTGTACTGGAACAGGATGTTCAGGTCGGGCTTGCCCTTTTTGATGCTGCGGCGCAGCAGGGTGCCCAATACCGCCGCCGCCAGCCAGCCGATGGGGCTGCGTCCGTGCCCCATCTCGCCCAGCGTCATGTTGCGGTCGATGTGCACCTTGTTCTCCGGGATGGCATGCCCCAGCAGCGCCTCAAACTCCGCGTCCGGCACGTTCTGCACCTGTGCGGTGCGGTAATGCTCCAGATTTTTGCCCGCGTAGGGGTCGGGTGCGCCGGTGCCCGCCACCGTGACGGCGGCAGTCAAGCGGATATCGACGCTGGAAGCGCCCACCAGCAGCTGATAGCTGCCGCCCTCCACCTCCCAGCGGTCGGTGGCAACGTTCCAGTAGCGGAACGCCTTATCGTCCAGCGGGATGGTGACGGTCTTGCTCTCTCCGGCTTCCAGCTGCACCTTGGCAAAGCCCTTCAGCTCCTTGGCAGGGCGGAAAACTTTTGCATCCGGCTTTGCCACATACAGCTGCACCACCTCGGCACCGGCACAGCTGCCGGTGTTGGTGACAGTCAGGGTCACGCCGGTTTCGTCTGCTTTCAGGTCACTGTACGCAAAGCTGGTGTAGCTCAGGCCGTAGCCGAAGGGGAAGGCGGTGGGCACACCGGCGGTGTCGTAGTAGCGGTAGCCTACATACAGACCCTCGCGGTACTCCACGGTGGGGCCGTCACCGCCGAAATGCGCTTTTGCGGGGGTGTCGGCGTAGCTGCGCGCCCAAGTCTCAGCCAGCTTACCGCAGGGGTTCTGCGCGCCGGTGAGCACCTCGACCAGTGCGCCCGCACCGGCCTGACCGCCCAGACAGCCGTAGACCAGCGCCTTGCAGTCCTTGACCCAATCGCTTTCCAGCGAGGAGCCTGCACTCAACAGCAGCACCACGTTGGGGTTTGCCGCCGCCACAGCCGCCAGCAGTTCCAGCTGGTTTTCTGCCAGCTTCATGTCGGCGCGGTCGATGCCCTCGCTCTCCTTGATCTCGTCCAGACCCATGCACAGCAGCACCACATCGGCGTTCTTTGCCAGCAGCACCGCCTCGGCCTTCAGTGCCTCGTCGGGCTTGCCCTGCCGGTCAAAGCCCTTGGCGTAGCCGACGCTGTTCAGGCCGCTCTCGGCAAGGCAGTCCAAGAAGGAATCCACCTTGATGGAGTTGACGGCGCTGGAGCCTGCACCCTGATAGCGGGGCGTCTGGGCAAAGTCGCCGATGACCGCCACCTTCTCCCCCTTTGCAAGGGGCAGCAGGCTGTTTTCGTTCTTCAGCAGCACGATGCTCTGGGCAGCAGCCCGGCGTGCCAGTGCGTGGTGGGCGTCGGCATCGAACTTGCCGGGTGCGGCGTCCACCGCCGCCTTGGTGGTGAACACCAGTTCCAGCAGCTCCTCCAGCCGGGCGTCCACGTCCGCTTCGGTGATCTTGCCGGTCTGCACCGCCTTCATCAGCTCCCGGATGGCGTCCCCGCCGGGGGCAGGCATTTCCAGCGTAGAGCCATTCTTTACGCCGAGGGCGTGGTCGTTGCTGCCGCCCCAGTCGGTGACCACTGCGCCGTCAAAGCCCCAGTCCCTGCGCAGGACATCCATGAGCAGGTGGGCGTTCTCGTTGGCGTAGGTGCCGTTGACAAGGTTATAGGCGGACATGATGGTCTTGGGCTGCGCCTCCTTGACCACCATCTCGAAGCCGGTCAGGTAAATTTCCCGCAGGGTGCGCTCGTCCACGATGGAATCCAAGGCCATGCGGCGCAGCTCCTGACTGTTCACAGCAAAGTGCTTGGGGCAGGCGGCGATGCCGTTTTTCTGGATGCCGCGGACGTAGGCCGCCGCCATCTTACCGGCAAGGTAGGGGTCCTCCGAGAAATACTCGAAGTTGCGGCCGCACAGGGGGCTGCGCTTGATGTTCAGGCCGGGGCCCAGCAGCACCGACACGCCCTGTGCCGCTGCTTCTTCGCCCATGGCTGCGCCCACAGCCTCGCCCAGCGCGGGGTCCCAGCTGTTGGCAACGGTAGCCGAGGTGGGGAAGCAGGTGGCAGGCACACTGGGGTTCAGGCCCAGATGGTCAGCTGCGCCCGCCTGCTTGCGCACGCCGTTGGGGCCGTCCGACAGGGTAATGGCCGGGATGCCCTTGCCCGGCAGCGCCCGGGTGGTGAACACCGTGCCGCCGCTCAGCAGGGCGCATTTTTGTTCCAGGCTCAGTGTTTGAATGATGTCTGCGTGTTTCATAGCTTGGCTCCTGACGATGAACAAAGAAAAGGGGCGGGCGGATACCCGCCGCCCCCTTGCGTGTTAGAATTTATCCGTTAGGCGTTGATGTTTTTGGATGGCTTATAATTTTCAGGGTGCATCTGCTCGTCCTTATTGCGGCGGACCATCCAGTAAATGCAGCCCACTGCCAAAACTGCGACAACGGCATCCAGCGTGTACATCCACTTCATCCAGAGCGGCGTGATATTGACCAGCTTAGAAGTCTCAGACAGACCGTTCATAGCGACACTGTGGCTGACCGTATAGCAGATATCGTGCGCGGCGTTCCGCAGATAGGTCATGATCTGCGGGTCATTCTTATAATCTCCCAGATCAAAAGAAGTTTCGTTGGTGTTCATCCACATATCGGTACCAGCCTGCAAGCCAGCCTTGATATCCATATAATCCGGCAGACCAGCAAAGTCCGTGATCACGATGCCATGGAAGCCCCACTCGTTCCGCAGAACATCCGTCAGGAGTTCATAGTTTGCACCGCACCATTTCGTGCCGATGCGGTTGAATGCGTTCATCACGCCCAGCGTTTCACCGCTCTTGACACTCTCTTCAAACGGTGCGAGGTACAGCTCACGCAGTGCCTGTTCGTTCAGGAATGCGGAAATGCCGTCCTTCGAACCCTTGATGTTCATGTTTTCATCGATCACACCCTCGGTATCGTTGACTGCAAAGTGCTTGATGTAGCAGAACAGGCCCTTGCTCTGAGCGCCTTCCACCGTGGAAGCACCCATCTTACCGCTGATGAAACCATCCTCCGCGTAATACTCGAAGTTACGGCCGCTGTACGGAGTTCGATGGATATTCATAGCCGGTGCATACCAGCCCTGAATTCCTGCGAACATTGCATCATTGCCAACCGCAACACCCATCTCATAGGCCAGATCCGTATTCCATGTGGAACCAATCACAACTTCCGTGGGATATGCCATTCCCTGCGTACCACCGATCAGCGTTGCAGAGATACCGGCAGGGCCATCCTTTTCCTTGGTGGCGGGCTTCAGGATATAGTTCAGGCTCGGCGTACCATAGCCGCCCATGCGGACCATGTAAGCCAGATCATCGGCAGATATCACATTCAGGATGTCGTTCCACGAATCATCATCGAACATCGTATCACGGTAATGCGCAAGCGTCAGATTTTCCGTGTTCTCCTCACCCGTGACAGGCATCGTATAGGCATCCTTGTCCTCCGTATACTGGGGATACAGTGCATCAATGATCTCCTGCGGGAAAGTAATGTACTTTTCGCCGGTGGTCTCGTCCACGCGCGTGCAGAATGCAGTCGGGAACGTGCCGACCCAGTCATTACGGGTCAGGTACTTGGTATCAGAATATTCGTCGTAATTTGCAATGTTGGCGTAATCGAACTTATTGGAGATTTCCGTACCCGTGGTGCTGTCCACAGCATACGTCTTGGTATCCAGAGCGGCATTGTTCCACTCTGCGGTCATCGTGCTGTCGCCTTCTGCGGTCATGCCATCCGCAACCGTCTTGCCCTTTGCGGCTAGAATGTTGTTCAGGGCATCATGTGCATCATGGCCCACTGCAAAGTAGTAATCGCCTGCATCCAGAATATAGGTCTTTGCATTGGTATAGTCATAGGACTTCAGGCTTTCCTTGTCCACCTGAATCTCCACGACCTGAGATTCGCCCGGCTTCAGCACGTCCGTCTTTGCGAAACCAACCAGCTCCACAGAGGCTTTTTCCACATTGTTCTCGCGGTCATAATCGGTATACGGAGACTGTGCATAAAGCTGAACGACCTCCTTTCCGGAGTAAGTATCGCCAGTATTGGTAACTTTCACTTTTGCGGTGAAGGTATCCCCGTTCTGGGTCAGAGAGAAATCGCTGTAATCAAAGGTGGTATAGCTCAGACCGTAGCCAAAGGGATAGATGACTTCGCTTGCATAGTCGTAATCGCCCGCGTTACCCTGACCCAGAACCACATCTTCGTAACGGGTCTCGTAGTAGCGGTAGCCGACATAGATGCCTTCCTCGTACACAATGTACTGGTCGGATTCATTGGAGAAGCCGTTCTCGATCCAGAAGTTTGTGCCGGCATTCTGTGCGGCGGGAGAGCTGTTGGCATCTGCGGCATAAGTATCCACCAAACGACCGGAAGGAACCACATCGCCAACCAGTGCGTCAGCAATGGCATACAGACCCGTTTGACCGACACCGCCGGCCCAGATCGCCGCCTTGATGTTAGGATACTGGCTCAGCCAGCCCAGCTCCATGGCATTATTGGCATTCAGCACAACCACCACATCATCAAACTGGTCATTGACCGCCTTCAGCATATCCGCCTCTTCGGTGCTCAGTTCCAGATAGTTGCCGGAGTTGTCCGCAACGCCTGCGGTCTCTGCAAAATTCACAGCAGTCAGGTCGGAACCTTCGCCGCCAGAACGAGAGATCACAACGATCGCGGCATCGCTGTACTCATCAAAAGAGGACTGCGCCGCAGATGCAACATCTGCCCAAGGCACTTCATTGATCGAAAACTTACCGCCGCGCCAGTTCGGTGCACTACGCTGATATCCGTCCTCACTCTTCTTGGTGTAGAAATCCCACAGGGTCGGATTCACACTCAGTCCGGACTTTTCCAACGCCGTCTTGAGCGTCGGTGCCGTGGAAGTATCCACAGAACCGGAACCGGCACCACCATAGACGATGTTCACAGACGAAACCGAGAACACGCTGACTTTGTCACCTTTATTCAGCGGCAGACCGCCGTTGTTTTCCAAAAGCACGAGGCCCTCGCTCTCGATATTCTGAGCGACCTGACCATTGTGCTCATTCAGTTCTTCTTCACTGCTGAAATCGCACGGGAAGTAGTTGCTGTCTACATCCTCTCCGGTTTCAACGATTTTAAACGTATCGTGGTTAAAGTGCGTGGAAATCAGTCCACGGTACGAATACGCAGCAACATTGCCAACGATCAGTGCCGCAAGAACCACCGCCATGACGGGAATCGTGATTCTCCGAAACGTCTTGTTGGACATCCGTTTCTTCTTCATCCGTAGTGTCCTCCTACTTCTTTCAAGTCAAATAATCTGATTTTGGATGCGGCCGCATCTCTGACGATGGTTATAGTATAGCATATTCATTTTCTTTTCACATGTTTCCAGCATAACCTGTCATTTCAACTGCACAATTTGCAAAAGTTACAATAAGGTTTCAAATTTTATTGTGCTAATACACAAATATTGCAACATTGTATTTGTGCACCCTGCCAGACAAAAAAACGGCAGGGGATACCTGCCGTAAAAATATTATTGCTTTTGGGGCAGCGGAAATAAGATCCGCAGGGTGCACCAGTTGTTTTCCCAGTGCAGCGTCATGCTGCCGCCGTGCTGCCCGACGGTGGTGCGGACGCTTTTCAGGTCCGACCCCTGCTGCGGCAGACCGTCCGCATCCAGTGCGGGGGCGGCCTCTGTATAGTGCTCGAACCGCAGCATGGCAAAGCCGCCCTGACTGTACACCGCCACCTTGATGAGCCGCTTTTCGGGGTCCGGCTCGGCGCGCACGGCGGCAATGGCGTTGTCCAGCGCCACGCCCACAATGGTGCACAGCTCCCGGATGGTGAGAAAGCCCAGCATCCTGCCGTCCGCTACGCTGGTGATGGTGATATTCTCCTGCTGGCATTCCATGGTCTTGGCGGTGAGCAGGGTATCCAGCACCGGGTTTCCGGTCTTGTTCTCGGCCTCGTACTGGCGGATGTTCTGCTCCATGGCGGCAATGGCGGCGTTCTGCTTGGTCTGATCCTGCTCCTCCCGGATGCGGGCAAGCTGGACTTTCAGCTCATGATACCGCCGATTGATGAGGTTGATGCCCTCCTTGCTGCGCTTGTACTGCTCGTACTGGCGGTGCAGCACCTCGTCCATGGCGGCAAGCTCGCTGTGCAAAGCGTTCTCCTGCAGCTGCTCGTGCTGCACAGATAAGATCAGCACGCCGGAAAAATCCACCAGTGTGCGGATGGAAAAAATGCTCATGTTGATCTCGCTGCCGGGCAGAAAGCCCAGATTGCTCACCGCAAAGGCGGTCAGCGCCAGCATGACCGCCGTCAGGGCGGCGCTGCCGCCGATCTGTAAGTGCCCGGCGGGCTGGGGACGGCGGTGCTGCAGATAGCACATAATGCCGAACAGCGTCCCATACACCAGTGCCAGCAGCAGCAAAGACAGGGGCTCCCATGGGCCGCGGGCGGGCCAGAGGGCGCAGTGCAGCTGCCACTCCACGCTGGCGGCAAGCTCTGCCAGAATAAACGCCCGTGCGCAGTGATACCCGGCTTCCAGCAGGGTGATGCTCCACACACCCCATAAATATAAGTAAGAAAGCCCGATGGCCGCTGCCATGCAGGGGATCCAGAGCCCGCCGGGCACATTGCCCGTCAGCCCCAGAAAGGCCGACAGCACCGCCGCCCACAGCAGGGTGACACCCACGGTAACTGCCTTGGAAAAGCGGGGCGCAAGCGCCGGGGTGAACAGCAGCACCGCCAGACACTCGGCAAGGGCGGTGTACAGCCGGGGGATATCCGGCAGCGCGGTCATGAGCCCTCACCTCCGATGTAGTCGGTCAGTGCGGCAAGAAAAGCCTTGCGCTTGGGGCGGCTGACCTGCAGCTCGCAGGGGCCCACCTGCACGGTGCTCTGCCGCAGCTCCCGCACCTGTGCCAGATTGACAAGGTAGCCGCTGTTGCACCGGGCAAAGGGGCAGTCTGCCAGCTTTTCCTCAAAGGCCTTGAGAGCACCGGGGGCGGAAAAATCGCCCTCGTCGGTGTAAAAGTGCACCCGGTGCCCCTCGCTTTCCAAGTAATAGATGCTTGCGGTGTCCAGACGGCGCAGCCCGCCCTCCACCGGCACGGTCAGGTAGTGCTTTGCCCGCTTTTCCAGCCGGGCAACCGCCTTGAGCAGCTGCTGCGAAAAGGCAAAGTAGGGCACCGGCTTCAGCACATAGTCCAGCGCTCCCACCGAGTAGCCCCGGATGGCGTACTGCGCCATATTGGTGATGAAGATCAGGATGACGTCTGCATCCATCTGCCGGATGCGCTCTGCCGTGGTCATGCCGTCCAGATGCTTCATCTCCACATCCAGAAAAATAATGTCGTAGACCGCGCGGTAATCCTCCAGAATATCCACGCCGTCCGCAAAGACCGTCACTTCAAACTCTGTCCCGTACTGCCGGGTATACCGCCGAACATATTCCTGCAATACCCCCTGCACCTCCGCGTCATCCTCTACGATCGCCACCCGGATCATGACCGCACCTCCCCTTTGTGGAACTGTTACGGCTCTATTATAACGCAATCCCGTCCGGTTTGCCAAGGGGCATCCGCACAAAGGGCAGGGCAGCCCCCAGCTGACCACCGTGGACGTCAACCCCTACCAGCTGGGCATGGAGGCTGCCAGCCAGACCATCAACCACATCGAGAACCCGAACCTTCTGGCCACAAAGATCATCGTGCCGCACAAGCTCATCCCCCGGGAGAGCTGCTGCCCGCCGGAGGAGCAGCGCTAGGAAGTGCTTTTTCAGCAATACAGTGTCCGCTTCCGGGAGCTGCCGCGCAGCGCTTGCTATCCTGCCCCCAGAGTAGACAGCGTAAAAAACGCTGCATCCTCCGGGGGTATTTTTATGCCAAAAAGGCACAAAAGAATGCCCGCCCACCTGTGGAAAACCACGGTGAGCGGGCATTTTGCGTTTTATTGTTTGTGCCGCTGTAAAAGCGTTCAGAGGGCGGTGGTCTGGGGTACCAGCCGGAAGAGCATTACGGGCAGCGCGCTGTTTACAAAATCCAGCGTAAGGATGATCGTTCTGCGCTCTGTTTCAAACGGCAGCTCCGTCTGTGTGCCGTCCGGGGCAATGCGCACAAGCGTTTTGCCTTCCAGCAATCCGGCAGGCAGCGCGAGCCTTACCCGACCGGTGGGCTGCGTCAGGCTGCCTGCGGTTTCAAAGGCCACACTCAGGTATTCCCCATTCGTCCGTGCGGTCACATCCTCCGCAGAAAGGCTGCCGCTGAGCGGCCATGCCGTTGCGGCTTCGATCATTTCCAGCTGCGCGGCGTTTTCTGCCTGCCCGCACACGGGGCAGAAGGTCAGCGTTTCGCCTTCCGCAGTGCGGAAAGTAAACTTCCGGCAATCCGTGCTGCCAGTGTGCGCACAGCCCTGCCGCAGACAATCGGCGCTCTGAGAGCCGGTTCCGTTCGGGGACCATGCACCGAACTGGTGTCCCAGCTGATCGGTCGGGTCTGCGGTGTAGCTGTCTTTGCAACGGCTGCAAGTAAAGATGGTATAGCCGTCTGCTTCACAGGTGGGCTCTACGGTAACAGCCTGATAATCATGGTTCAGTGCGGGCTGCTCCGCATAGGTGTTATAGTTGCAGCGGGAGCAGGTTTCGTAGGCGTTCCAACCCTTTTCCGTACAGGTGGCAGCTTTTGCTGCGTATTGCTTCAAATCATGGTTCAGCGCGGGTATCTCTTTGCGGGTGGTATAATCGCAGCGGGAGCAGGTTTCGTAAGCGTTCCAGCCCTTTTCCGTACAGGTGGGGGCTTTTGCTGCGTGCTGCACCAAATCATGATTCAGCGCGGGCAGTTCCGCATAGGTGGTATGGTCGCAGCGGGAACAGGTTTCGTAAGCATCCCAGCCGATTTCCGTACAGGTGGGAGCTTGCGCTTCGTGCTGCTCCAGAGCATGGTTCAGTGCGGGCAGCTCTTTGCGGGTGGTATAGTTGCAGCCGAAGCGGGAGCAGGCTTCGTAAGCATCCCAGCCGATTTCCGTACAGGTAGGGGCTTTTGCTGCGTGCTGCTCCAGAGCATGATTCAGCGCGGGCAGCTCTTTGCGGGTGGTATAGTCGCAGCGGGAGCAGGTTTCGTAAGCATCCCAGCCGGGTTCCGTACAGGTAGGAGCTTTTGCTGCGTGCTGCTCCAGAGCATGGTTCAGTGCGGGCAGCTCTTTGCGGGTGGTATAGTCGCAGCGGGAGCAGGTTTCGTAAGCATCCCAGCCGATTTCCGTACAGGTAGGGGCTTTTGCTGCGTGCTGCTCCAAATCATGGTTCAGTGCGGGCAGCTCCGCATAGGTGGTGTAGTTGCAGCGGGAACAGGTGTCGTAAGCATCCCAGCCGATTTCCGTACAGGTAGGGGCTTTTGCTGCGTGCTGCTCCAAATCA
>JABLTO010061248.1_pt1 | contig 15483 bp, 16 predicted proteins | sample 7160091 | NCBI WGS metagenome assembly JABLTO01 (sample SAMN14651225, study PRJNA627086) | human gut metagenome | isolation source: feces | host: Homo sapiens
ATGGCCGGGATGCCGATGGAGTAGAGCCGGGTGTCCAGCTCTTTGTCCAGCTTCAGGCAGGCGCGGCGCAGCCGGACGGGCAGCTCCGTGGAAGCGTACACCACGAGGTAGACACCAGTGCTCAGTGCCTGGCCGATACCGGTGGCCAGCGCCGCGCCTGCAATGCCCATGGCAGGGAACGGCCCGATGCCAAAGATGAGCAGCGGATCCAGGATGATGTTGCCCACACAGCCCACGATGAGGGCTACCATGGTCACTTTCATCCGGCCCACGGACTGGAAGATCTTCTCAAAAGCCAGGGAGGCCATGTTGACCGTGGCAAAGCCAAACACGATGCGGGAATAGGTCAGGCCCATGGAGAGCACTTCGGCATCCGTTGTAAAGCGCCCCAGGAAAGACGGCATGATGGCAATGGCAATGGCCGAGCCGAGGATGCCGTGCAGCAGGGAAAACGCCATGCCGTGGGTAGCGGCCTGATCGGCTTTTTCGTGCTCCCCGGCACCCAGGCAGAGGGCCACCAGTGCATTGATGCCGATGCCAAAGCCGATGGCAATGGCGTTGAGCAGGTTCTGCACCGGGAAGACCAGCGAGAGGGCCGTCATGGCGGATTCGTTGATGCGGGCCACAAACAGGCTGTCCACAATGTTGTACAGCGAGTTGACCAGCATGGAAATGACATTGGGCAGCGCCATGGACATCAAAAGCGGGAAGACCGGGCGCTCTTTCATAAAGGTGTTGTTCACAGAAGAGATCTCCTTTCATCGGGTGGGGGCTGCAGAGGTTTGGACGCAAAAAAGCCACACAATGGCTTTTGCACCATTGTGTGGCGAAAAATAGCTTGATACTGTAAAAATCCACACGATATTTTAGGAGCTTTAGAATATCACAGCCGAGGCGATTTGTCAAGAGGGCAGGGCGCTCAATCCTGCATGGTCAGGTTGCCGCCTGCGGAAAGGCCCTCTTTCACGCCTGCATCGGTATAGCTGTAGGTGCCGCCTTTCCGCGCTTCGCCTGCTTTCCAGGTGCCGCGGTAGGTGGTGCCGTTGGCCCAGGTGTAGGTGCCGCTGCCGTCCCGCAGGTCGGCGGCAAAGCTGCCGGAGAACTGATCCCCGTTGGCGTAATTCACCGTGCCGGAGCCGCTGCGCTGGCCATCGGCCCAGCTGCCCGTGTAGGTGCTGCCGTTGGCATACTTCATGGTACCGGAGCCGCTGGGCTGGCCGCCTGCAAAGTTGCCGTCATAGCTGTTGCCGCTGGCGGTTTTCAGGGTGCCTTTGCCCTCCAGCTTGCCGTCCGTAAAGGTGCCGGTATAGACATCGCCGTTGGGTTTGGTCAGGGTGCCGGTCTGCTTGGAGCCGTCCACCTTGCCCACAAACTTGCTGCCGTCGGCAAGGGTCAGCGTCTGGGTCACGTTTTCCGGGGCCGCGGAGCTGGCAGCAGCCTCCGAAGAAGCCGTGCTGGATGCACTGCTGGCCGAAGAAGCGGGCTTCTCCTCTTTTTTGCTGGAAGCGCTGGCGGCCTTGGAGCTGCTGGCTGCACTGGATGCGGCCTTGGAAGAAGCCACGCTGCTGGCGGGCTCCTCCTGCTTGGTGGAGGGAGCGCTGGCCGGAGTTTCGCTGGCGGCAGGGGAGGAGGCGGCAGCCTCACTGGAAGAAGCTGCTTCGCTCTCTGCCGCACTGGAAGCGGCTTCACGTTCCGGTTCCGCGGCTTTGGAGCTGCTGGAAGTCTTGGCCGTTGCCGTGGGCAGGAAGAGCTCTTCCGCCGTCGGGGTGCCCCGCAGGGTGAACTGATAGGCCAGCAGGCCGCCCAGGAACGCAACCGAGAGGACAGCCACCGGGAGCAGGGGGCCAAGCTTGACGGATTTTTTCTGGGCCGTGGGCTTGTAGACCGCCTGCGGCCCCTTGGGTGCATCGACGGTGCGTACCTTGCTCAGGTCCAGCGGACCTGCCTGCAGGGCGGGGGGGTCGTCGGTTTTTTCAGGAGTGTCATCCACCGCGATCTCAATTTTGGTGGCATCGACCAGAGCCGCCCGGAATGCCTCCAGCGACGGCCAGCGGTCGGCTGCGTTCAGAGCAAGGCCTTTCTGGAGCACGTTGTTCAGCGCGTCCGGGATGTCGGTCAGGGTGCGAAGCGCTGCACCGTTCAGCCGGGCTTTGGCCGCCATGGGCAGGTGGCCGCTCAGAGCGCCGAACAGGCAGGCCGCGACCGGGTAGACCTGAGCAGCCGGGGTGCGGGCACTCCAGGCGTTCCAGAACTCCCAGGGCAGCAGCTGCGGGTTGGCGGCATCGGCGGCGTCCCACTCTTTCAGGGAGTGGGGCTTACCGCAGGAGAGCACTTCCCGGGCGTCTTTGCTCAGTACGATCTGTTCCGGGCAGACATCCATATAGGTGGTTTCCGGGTCTGCCTGAGCCGAAATGGTTTGGATGGTCAGCAGCGTCAGGCGCACAGCGTCCTGCCAGGGCAGGGAACCGCCGTTTGCCGCAATGTGCTGCGAAAATGTGAGTTGTTCCACGCTGGTTCCTCCAAAGGGTGATCAAAAAGCGGCTCAGCCGTAAAGCTGGCTCATCAGAGCCGCTCGCCGGGCGCTCTTCTGGCTCTTGTAACTGCTCATGGCCTGGTCTGCCAGGGCGGTGCTCTGGCCGTTGGCCTTGAGCACCGAGCGCATCTGGCTCACAATGCGGTTGACCTCACTGTCGCAGGAGGCCTGCAGGGCCGAGAGCTGGCCGGCTTTGGACATGCAGATGGCAATTTTGCGGCTGCGGGTCTGCTGCTCCGGCGGCAGAGATTTATACTCTGCCTTGGCGGAAGCAATGCAGGCATTCAGGCCGCCTTCCGCCCGGCCTTTCACAGCATAGAGCTGCTGGACCAGTGCCTTGACTTCGCCCTCATAGGCGGCCTCCGAGAGGCTGGCATTGCCGGAAGCTCCGGTGCTGCCGGAGACAGCACTGCTCTGGGCGGGCGTTTCTGCATCGGCCTGTTCCTCACGGGAAGCAGCGTCCGAAGAAGCTTCGCTCTCTGCAATGGAAGAAGCGGAAGTCTCGTCCGCAGGGGAGCGATTGGCCGCGCCGCCGCCCTGGGCGGCACCTGCCGTGGTGCCGACGGGCTCCACGGTGATGACGCCGGGCAGGTCGGCCAGTGCATCCAGGGTCAGCTCACCGCTGATGAGCTGGGAAAGTTCGGTATCCGAGATGGTGACCACCTCCCGCGTGCTGCTTTCGGCTTCCAGGATGGTCTCATCCAGCGGAGCCGTGCGGGCCTTGATGTAATTGCTCACCGGCACGAGCCAGAAGCCGATCACGGCAGCCAGGACCGCGCCCACAGCCAGAAGCACGAGCTGAAAAATTTGTTTCTTTTGCATATACGTAAATTTAATTTAGCCCAGGTAACCCTTGACAGCCTCCCACAGATGGTAGAAGCCATAGAAATAACCCAGATGACCAATGACGCCCATGTCGTCCACAGTCTTGAACCAGTTGACAAGGGGAGTGAAAGAGCTCTGCTTGGCGCTGTTCCAGACGGCATTGCGGACATCGCTCTTGACAGTGTCGCGCAGATAATCGCCCATCATGTAGTCGAACAGACCTTTGTAATTGGGGTCCTTACCGCCGGAGATATAGCTCATTTCTTCTTCGGGAATGACAGCATAAGCAACAGGATAGTTCATAATAAAATTCCTCTTTTCCAAAGTTTGTAATAAAAATATCGGATTTTCAATAAAAGACAAAAGATGATCAAATCCACATGCCCAGCATCTTTTTGGGCTGGTGCGGGGAGATGATGTCCAGCTCCTGGTCGTCAAACAGCTCGTCACCGTTGCGGACGATCCGGTCGGCGATCTCAGTGCCCAGAGTCTTCTGCAGCATCTGGATGCCCTCCGCCATCCGGGGCGGGCGCTTGTCCGGGGAGTGGGTGTCCGTGGAGAGCACATGCACGAGCCCCCACGAGATGAATTTGCAGAGCTTCTTGCGGAGCTTTGCATCTTGCAGCAGGGCCCCGGCGTTGATCTGCGCGTAAGCACCGGCGGCCACCCACTCATACAGCAGGGTGGGGTCGTCCAGCACATAGGGGTAACGCTCAATGTGCGCGATCAGCGGCAGGATGCCCTGTTCCTGCAAAGCGTACAGGGTCTGCTTGATAAAATGAGGCTTATGGGTGGTTGGAAACTCAATGAGCATGTAGGCGGTGTCGCCCATGCAGAGGGCCTTGGCGTCCAGCTCACAGAGCTTGGGAGAAAAGTAAACTTCGCTGCCCAGCTTGAACCGGAAATCCATCGGCTCTTCTTTCAGTGCCTCGGTCAGCCGCGCGTAGGCGGCGGCACGCTTTTCCAGAAAAGCTTCCACCGTGGTGCGCTCGCTGTTGAAATGGCTGGTGAACGCGATGTTGCGCACGCCGTCCTCATACTCCTTGTGGAGCAGCTCCAGCGAGACCGAGACATCTTTGGCACCATCGTCAATACCGGGCAGGATATGGCAGTGCAGATCAGTCATGGTTCGTTACCCTTTCGGCTGGCTTTGCGTGCTTTCGCTTTTCCGGGCTTTGCGATGCCGCCGGATCCGTCTGGGGGGGGGTACCATAGGAGTAGCCGTAGCTATAATAGTTGTAAGCGTAGTTGGAGCCCTTGAGCGCCGTCTTGGCGTCATAGCGGGTCAGCACGGCACCCAGCACTTTACGCCGGTGTCTTTCAGCTTCTTGACAGCGGCCTCCACGGACTCCGCCGGGGCATACTTGGAGCGGACCACAAACAGGGCGCCGTCCACCTGATTGCCGATGACCGCCGCGTCTGTCACCATGGAGATGGGAGGCGCGTCAAAGATGACATAATCAAAAGTGGCGCGCAGCTGCTGGATCATCTGCTGCATCCGGGCTGAGCCCAGCAGCTCCGAGGGGTTCGGAGGGGGCGTGCCGGCGGGCAGGAACGTGATCTTGAACTGTTCCAGCCGCAGCAGAGCCTCTTCCAGCTTGCACTGGTTGGAGACAATATTGGAAACGCCTTTCACATTGTGACCGGCTTTCAGGTATTTGTGCAGCACGGGCTTGCGCAGGTCGCAGTCCACCAGGGCTACATTTTTGCCGTCTTCGGCCAAGGTCAGGGCCAGGTTGACCGAGACGTTGCTCTTGGCCTCTTCCGGCATGGTACTGGTGACCACAATGGCGCGGGCTCCGGTGGAGCTGGTCAGAAAGTTCAGGTTGGTGCGCAGGGATTTGTAAGCTTCCACATACGCAAAGGGCATTCCTTTCTGGGAGATCAGCTGCAGGGAGCGCTGGCCGGGGTCAGAGTTTTCAATTTTCGGTTTGAACGGATTCCACATCTTACATCACACCTCAGGGATAAAGCCCAAAACAGGGAGGTCCAGCTTCTTCTGAACATCTTCGTCGTCTACAATGTAGTTGTGCAGCAGGTGGCTGACCACCAGCAGAGCGCAGGCCGCTACCATACCGGCCAGAGCGCAGAGCAGCATGGTCTTCTTGGTCTGGGGATAGACAGGCGTGGTGCCGATCTCCACGTCGCTCACTGCCTTGCAGGAGCCTGCCTCGACCTTTTCCACGATCACGTCCGGCGCGACCTCCGCGATCGTCTGCGCGATCTTGCCCGCCAGGCCTGGGTTCTCATTGGTCACCGTAATGGCCATGATCTGGGTGGAGTTGACGCTGCCCACCGTGATGTTGTCTGCCAGCTGGCTGTAGGTCATGTCCAGGCCCATCCGCTGGATGACATCGTTGAGCACGAGGTTGCTCTTGATGATGACTGCATAGGTGTCGATCATGTTTTTTGCCGAGGTGATGTTGTCGTTGCTCACGGTCGTCGTGTTATCCTGCCGGGTATTGACGATCATGTTGACGGACGCCTGATACCGGGGCGTCAGCGCGAACGTGCATACCAGAAAGCTGATCACCGCCGCCACAAGGCCCACCGCCACGATCTGCAGCACATGGCTCCACAAAAGCCGCAGCAGCTCGCTCAGGTCGATCACTTCTTCTTCCATTTCCATTTGTCTCATCGCCTTTCTCAGTTGAAATTACGTGGGAACATGCCTTTCGCCTCTCTAAAAATTGACGCAGAAAAACAAAGGCTCTAACACCCCATCTAATTTTAAACGGTATGTCCCCACAATTCAAGCAAAATTGGAAAAAAAACCGGAATATGCAAAAGATTGGCGAAATTTACAAACGGAAGTAAAACTCTGGCGATGATTTTGGAGCGGATACCGTGCAGGGGTGGAACAGAAACCTGACCGGAGTTGTAAAATGCGGCTGCCCGACAGGAACAGAATTTCTCCGGGCAAAAAAGAACCCCTGCAACGGGTACCGGGGATATTCCGGCACAAATTGCAGGGGAAACGCGTTCGGCGCTCAGCCGTAGAGTTTGCTGGTGAGGGAAGAGACCATTTCGCTCTTCTGGGCCTTGTAGGCAGCCAGTGCCTCGTCGGCCAGGGCGGTGCTCTGGCCGTTCTGGGTCAGCAGGGCGCGCATCTGGTTTACGATATCGTCCACCTCTTTGTCACAGGAAGCCTCCATGGCTTTCAGCTCACTGGCCTTGCCCATCACGATGGCGATTTTGCGGCTCTTGGTCTGCTTGGCGGCAGGCAGAGCCTTGTACTCTGCCGTGGCCGACTGGATGGTGTTGTTCAGACTGCTCTCGGCCCGGGTCTTGACGGCGTAGAGCTGGTTGATGAGAGCCTGTAGCTGCTGCTCATACTCCGGCAGGGCAGTGGTGCTCCCCGTGCCGGGGTCAGCAGCCTCGGCGCGCTGCTGGGTCAGCTGCTCCAGCGTGGTGCTGCCGGAGACGAGTTCCTGCAGCTCGGAGGAGGTCAGGCTGCCCAGTACCTCGGTCTGCTGGCTGGCAGAGGGAGTCCCGGCGGAAGTGTCCTGCTGGGCGGTGCTCTGGGCAGGCTGCGTGGTCTGGGTGCTGCCCGATGCGGCGGAGCCGTCAGCCGTCTCGGAGCAGGCGGTTAGAGTCAGTGCCAGCACAGCGGTCAGTGCCAGCACGCAAAAACGTTTGTTCTGTTTCATAAAACCCCTCGTAAGATCATATCCGATAAAATGGAAGCGATTGCCCGTTTACTGTACCACATCTTCCTGCCCTTGACAAGAGACGGTTTTTTACGCTGTGGACCTGTACGCACCGCTTGCGCATTCCCCATCTCTGTGGTATGATAAAAGCAGAGATCAGGCTCTGATCCCGCCGCGGGGCGGGCCGCTGTCCGGTGTGCTTCCGGACAGCGATTTGTTTGGTTTGCTGGTTAGCTTCTACTAACAAAATGCCTAAATTTAAGCTGCTGCCTTTGTGCAATCTGCAAAAGCTGCGGCAGAGGCAAAAAATTCTTGGAGGTTTCCTCAGATGATCGAGACGATTTTAAAAGTAGATGGCATGATGTGCGGCATGTGCGAGAGCCACGTCAATGAGACGGTCCGCAAGACGGTGGATGTCAAAAAGGTGACCTCTTCCCACACCAAGGGCGAGACGGTCATTCTCTCGGAGCAGGAGCTGGACATTGACGCCCTCAAGGCGGCCATTGCCGAGACAGGCTATACCGTCAAAGGTGCCCAGAGCCATCCCTATGAGAAAAAAGGTTTTTTGAGCTCGTTGTTCCATAAATAACCATCTTTCATTGCAGGAGGTGCGTTTCCATGAGGATCTTAGTGTACGGTGCAGGCGTGCAGGGCTGTGAGCTGGCCCACCGGCTGGCACAAAACGAGAAAAACACGGTGACTCTGCTGGCGCGGGGCGAGTGGAAAGAGCGGATCGACCAGAAAGGCCTCACCATCCGCCACTGGGCCCAGCTCAAAACGACTGTGGACCGTGTGCCGACCATTGAAACGCTGGCCCCGGAGGAAAGCTATGACATCGTGTTTGTCACGGTGCAGGCAGGCCAGCTGCCGGAGATCCTGCCCGTCCTCAAGCAGAACAAGAGCGAGTTTTTTGTGTTTGTGGGCAACCAGCCCCATGCTCGCTCTGTCCTGCAGGCCATGCAGCGCCCGGCGGATAAGATCGCGTTCGGCTTCCAGAACAACGGCGGACGCCGGGAGAATGGCCAGGTCATCAGTGTCCACGCAGGCATTGGCATGACGGTAGGCGGCGCGACAGCGCCGCTGTCCGGTACATTCCGCCAGCGGCTGCAGGCGGCGTTTGCGGGCGTCAAGTACAAGCTGACGTTCTACAGCGATATGGACGAGTGGCTCAAGTGCCACCTGGCCCTGATCCTACCGGTGTGCTATGTCTGCTACGCCTGCAATGGCGACCTGACCAAGGCCACCGCCGAGCAGCGCAAGCTCATGCTCGACGCGGCGTGGGAGGGCTGCATGATGCTCAAGGCGGCAGGCGTCCCGGTAAACGACGCGGAGAACACCAGCTACTACGAGGCCTGCACCCCCGGCCGCAAAAAGATGGACAGAATGATGCTGGTGATGACGAAAACGCCGCTGGGCCGCCTGTGTGCCAGCGACCACGCCATGCATGCCGTGGAAGAGATGCACTACCACGATGAGGCGTTTGAGGCCATCCGTGCCACTACCCGGACGGCGATGCCTGCCTGGGACACCCTGCGCAATGAGATGCCCAGCTGGAAGACCTTGCTGCTGCGGTCAAAGCATCGCGTATAAAAACTCAGAACCACAAAAGGGCAGGCCGCGCGCCTGCCCTTTTTGAGCGTTGCGGAAAAACGGGGAAAACTGTAAAATAAAAAGTCTGTTCGTTTCCACGCGCTTGGCTGCACCCGCGCCGAAGAGGGCTGCCATTGCCAGACTACCGAGAACACCACCCGGGAGGATCGTCCAATCAATCTCTTCCATCTTTCTTCACCAAATCTTAGCCAGCGAAAAATTCAAAAAGAACTCGCTTTATGTTAAAGTATAATCAATGTGGGCAGGAAAGTTTCGCTTGGAACGATGCAAAAAGCGAATGGTAAAAATTTTTTGCCAAAATGCCGAAAAATGGGCTGCCACTTTTGGCAAATTCACAAAATGTTTAACTTTTTGCATCGAAATTACTATTTTTAACGTGTAAAATAAAACCTGCGGATTGAATGTCCCACCCATTTGGTTTATAATATCCCCGTATGCGGGCCGGAGAGTGTTTCTTCGGCTCCTCCCTGTTTTTTGCCCCTGCACGCATCGGGGCAGGGCAGGGGAGCACGATCCTTCAAGGAGGAAAAACAACTGTGAGAGTAGGTCTTGACATCGGCAGCACCACCATCAAGTGCGTGGTGCTGGATGAAAACGATGCGCTGGTGTATTCGACATACGAGCGACACTATAGTCATATTCTGGAAAAGGCGCAGGAACTGCTGCGCCGCATTGATACCGAGCAGCTGCACGGGCAGACCGCCCTGCTCAGCATCTCCGGCTCGGCAGGCATGGGCCTGGCCGACAGCTGCAAGGTGCCCTTTGTGCAGGAGGTCTTCTCCACCCGTGTGGCTGTCAAGCGGTTTGTCCCCCGGACGGACTGCGTGATCGAGCTGGGCGGCGAGGATGCGAAGATCCTGTTCCTGACCAACGGCACCGAGGTGCGGATGAACGGCAGCTGTGCCGGCGGCACGGGTGCGTTCATCGATCAGATGGCAACTTTGCTGAAAATGAGCGCCGATGAGATGAACAAAGCAGCCGAGCAGGCACAGCGTACTTATACCATCGCTTCCCGCTGCGGCGTGTTTGCCAAGAGCGACGTCCAGCCCCTCATCAACCAGGGTGCCCGGACGGAAGATATCGCGGCCAGCATCTATAAGGCAGTGGTCAACCAGACCATTGCCGGCCTGGCACAGGGCCGCCCCATCCAGGGCAACATTCTGTATCTGGGCGGACCGCTGACGTTCAGCACCGTGCTGCGCAAGAGCTTTGATGAAGCGCTGGGCGTAACGGGCACCTGCCCTGAGAACAGCCTGCTGTATGTGGCGCTGGGTGCCGCCCTTTACGCGGATAAGGCGTTCAACCTCTCGGAGGTGGCCCAGGCGCTGGATGAGTACGCCGCCACGGCAACCTATGCCAGCGAGCCGCCCCTCTTTGCCAACAAGGAAGAGTACGAGGCGTTCCATGCCCGGCACATGTCCCACAGCGTGCCCAGGGTGCCGTTCAGCGCCCAGTGCGGCCCGGTGCATATCGGCATCGACTCCGGCTCCACCACCGTCAAACTGGTGGTCGTGGACGAGAAGAGCCAGATTCTGTACACCAATTACCAGCCCAACCTCGGCAACCCGCTGCCCCTGATCCGGGAGCCGCTGCTCAAAATTTACAAGGAGCACCCGGGCCTGCAGGTGGCCAGTGTGACCACAACCGGCTATGGCGAGGAGCTGGTGAAAAACGCGTTCCGCTGTGATTACGGTCTGGTGGAAACGGTGGCCCACTTTACGGCCGCCAAATACTTTATGCCGGATGTCGATTTTATCATCGACATCGGCGGCCAGGATATGAAGTGCTTCAAAATCGAGGATGGTGCCATCAGCAACATCTTCCTGAACGAAGCCTGTTCTTCCGGCTGCGGCAGCTTTTTGCAGACCTTTGCCCAGGCGCTGGGGTATGACGTCAAGGAGTTTGCCGCTCTCGGCCTGTTTGCAGACCGCCCCGTGGATCTGGGCAGCCGCTGCACCGTGTTTATGAACAGCTCGGTCAAGCAGGCCCAGAAAGACGGTGCATCCATCCAGAACATTTCGGCCGGTCTGTCCATCAGCGTGGTCAAAAACGCGCTGTACAAGGTCATCCGCGCTTCCAGCCCCGAGGAGCTGGGCCGGAAGATCGTGGTGCAGGGCGGTACGTTCTATAACGAAGCTGTCCTCCGTGCCTTTGAAAAAGAAATGGGCGTCGAGGTCATCCGTCCCGACATCGCGGGCCTGATGGGCGCTTACGGTGCGGCACTGTTCGGTCTGCGCCAGAGCAAAAAGAACGGTAAAACGGTCTCCGATATGATGAGCCAGGCCGAGCTCAAGAACTTTGACCAGAAAGTGGTCAGCGTCAAGTGCGGCGGCTGCGGCAACCACTGCCAGCTCACCGTCAATACCTTTGCCGATGGCCGCAAATTCATCTCGGGCAACCGCTGCGATAAGCCGGTGACAGGCAAGAGTGAGGACAACAGCCTCAACCTCTACGCCTATAAACAGCAGCTTCTGGCCAGCTACAAGCCGGTACCCGGCAAGCGCGGCTCCATCGGCATCCCGCTCTGCCTGGGCTTCTATGAGCTGCTGCCGTTCTGGTACGCGTTCTGGACCAAGCTTGGCTTTGCCGTCCACACCAGCCCGGTGTCCAGCCGCGGCCTCTATCTGGCCGGTCAGGCGACCATCCCCAGCGATACGGCCTGCTTCCCGGCCAAGCTCAGCCACGGCCACATCAAGGCCCTGAGCCAGATGCAGCTGGATGCCATCTTCTACCCCTGCCTGACCTACAATGTCGATGAGGGGCTGGGGGATAACCATTATAACTGCCCCGTGGTGGCTTACTACCCCGAGGTTCTGGCAGGCAACTGCCCGGAGCTGGAGGGCAAGAAGTTCATTTACGATTACGTCGGCATCCATCGCCCGAAAGATTTCGTCCACAAGATGGCGAAAAATGTTCTGCCCAAGTACTTCGGCGGCATCTCGGAGAAAGAGGTGCAGGAGGCAGCCGATGCAGCCTACGCCGAGTACGAGGCCCACATGGCAAAAATTCGGGTCAAGGGCAGCGAGATCATTGACGAAGCCCGCCGTCAGGGCAAACGGATCATCGTGCTGGCGGGCCGTCCGTATCATGTGGACCCGGAGGTCAACCACGGGATCGACCACCTCATCACCCGCCACGGCGCGGCAGTGGTCACCGAGGACAGCATTTCCAACCGGGTGGAGAAATTCCCCACCAGCGTCCTGAACCAGTGGACCTACCACAGCCGCCTGTATGCAGCGGCCAAGTACTGCACCACCCAGAAAGATATGGATCTGGTGCAGCTGGTTTCGTTCGGCTGCGGCGTGGACGCCATTACCACCGACGAGACCCGCGAGATCCTGCAGGAGGGCGGCAAGCTCTATACCCAGCTCAAGATCGATGAGATCACCAACCTTGGCGCGGTCAACATCCGCCTGCGCAGCCTGTTTGCTGCTCTGGATGAGCGCGATGAGGACAGGAGATAACCTATGGAATATCAATATCCAAAATTTACCCCGGAGATGAAGAAGACCCATACCATCCTCATCCCCAACATGGCCGTCACCCAGTTCCGGCTGCTGAAATATGCACTGGAATACGATGGCTACAAGTGCGAGATCCTGGGCAACTGCGGCAGCGCCGTGGCACAGCTGGGCCTGAAGTACGTCCACAACGATACCTGCTACCCGGCGCTGCTGGTCATCGGCCAGTTCCTGGATGCCCTGAACAGCGGCAAATATGATCTCGAACATACGGCCCTGCTCATCACCCAGACGGGCGGTGGCTGCCGTGCTTCCAACTACATCCACCTGCTGCGCAAGGCACTGGTCAAGGCAGGCTACCCGGAGATCCCGGTGGCCAGCCTGAACTTCTCGGGTCTGGAAAAAGACAGCGGCTTCCAGATGACTCTGCCGCTGGCCCGCCGCGCGCTGGCCTGCATCTTCTATGGCGATATGCTCTGCGCCCTGCGCAACCAGACCGCCCCCTATGAGAACGAAAAGGGGAGTGCGGACAAGCTGGTGGACAAGTGGGTGGAGCGTCTGGGCCGTGTCCTGCTGGCCGGCAAGGGCTTTACCGCCAAGGAGATGAAGCACACGTTCCCGCTCATCGCCCGCGAGTTTGCGGCCATCCCGGTTACCCGGGTGCCCAAGGTCAAGGTGGGCGTGGTCGGTGAAATTTACGTCAAGTACAGCCCGCTGGGCAACAACGACCTGCAGAAGTTCCTGGAGAGCCAGGACTGCGAAGTCAACTTCCCGGGCCTGATGGGCTTTGTGCAGTATTGTGCCTTTAACATGGGCGAAGATCATGTCCTGTACGGCGGCAAACTGGGCACCAAAGTGGTCATTGACCAGTTCCTCAATTATCTGGACAGCATTGAGCGCTCCATGCTCAAAGCCACGGCAGACGCCGGTTTCTACGCTCCCGGCCCCTTTAAGGAGCTGGTGGAGAAGCCCAAGGGCGTTATCTCCCTCGGTGCCAAGATGGGCGAGGGCTGGCTGCTGACGGCGGAAATGATCGAGCTGGTGCAGGGCGGTTACGGCAACATCGTCTGCGCCCAGCCGTTCGGCTGCCTGCCCAACCACATTGTGGGCAAGGGCATGGTCAACAAGATCCGCGCTCTGTATCCTGCTTCCAACATCACCCCCATTGATTACGACCCCAGCGCCACCAAGGTCAACCAGGAAAACCGCATCAAGCTGATGCTGGCCGTGGCGAAGGAGCGGCTCAACAATCCGGTACAGGAGCCCGTCAAGCCCCTGACCGCGGAGGAGCTGGCAGGCGGCGCGCCCCGGCTGAGCCACGAGACGGCAAACGTCTGAGAAAGAGAGAGCACCAAAAGAGCAAAGCCGCCCGGCGTAAAAACCGGGCGGCTTTTGTAGTGTCAGAATCAGGCGATTACTGGAAATACGGATGCTGGTAGGGTACAGGCTCCGGACCGCAGTAGAGGCCGTAGGCGTCGCAGATCCAGTAAGTGTCCCCCACAGGCACACGGCACCACTGGTGGCTGTACTGGTTCTCGTTGACATGCTCGTAGGGGATGCCCAGCACGTTCAGGCAGAGCCCGGTGGCACGGGTGCAGCCGGCACAGGAGGCAGAGCCCAGCACAAAATAGCCATAGGGATCATTGTAGTGGTCGGCGTCCATGGAGTAGCTCATGCCGCTGTCAAACCGTTCCCGCAGGGCCGCGGCAATGTAGGTCAGCTGCTCTTCGCGGCTACTGAGAGCTACGGGCAGCACCAGATTAACGGCTTCCTGATAGGCGGCCTGGTACTGCTCATCGGTCATCTTCTTTTTCAGGCTCTTGTAATTGGCTAGATCCTTGAGGGGGACAGGGGACCATACCAGTGCGATCTGCTCATTCGTCAGTTTCAGGCTATCACCGGCCTTCCCCCGGGCCGAGGGCTTGCGGCCCTCCGCCTGGCCGCTGGAAAGGTAATGCCGGAGCAGGGAGGCCTCGTCGGTGCCGCAGGCGGCCGCAACGTCCGGGTTGGTTTCAGCGTAGTAGGTCGCATCAAAAGCAGAGGCCGCACAGGCTCCCACGCCCAGCTGGGCGGCCAGCAGCAGGGAAAGCCCCAACACCGCCGCGCGGCGGAAATGAGAAGAAAGCTTCATAAAAATTCCTCCTTTGCAAAATACCGCAAAATAAGCTTTTGAGCTCAGTATACCACAAAAATGGCAAACGAAAAAGCCCGTTTTCCTATGTCGGCAGGAAAACGGGCTTTGCTGATTGCTGATTATTTTGAAAGGATTGGTTGATTTTTTAAATCAAAGATTAGTCGCTGACGTAGGGCATCAGAGCAACGTGACGAGCACGCTTGATAGCCACGGTCAGTGCGCGCTGATGATAAGCGCAAGTGCCGGTAACACGGCGGGGAATGATCTTTGCACGCTCAGAAACGTACTTACGCAGACGGGGCACGTCCTTGTAATCGATGGTGTCGATGCGATCGACACAGAAGCTGCAAACCTTCTTGCGGCCGCGGCGGATGGGGCGTGCGGGGCGAGAGCCTTCGGTTCTTTCAAAAGCCATTGCTTATTACCTCCTGTTGGATTTTTTTACGGTAGACCGTTTTGTGTGTTAGAACGGCAGGTCATCGCTGTCATCAATCACAGCGAAATCATCTGCACTGCCGGACGAGTAGCTGGGAGCAGCCTCCACAGCAGCCGGACGGGCAGGGGCCTGGTTCTGATAGGACGGAGCAGCGTTCTGATAGCTGCCGCCGCCTTGATTGTTGCTCTTGGGGCCTGCAAAGCTGATGTTGTTGGCAACGACCTCCACAGCGGTACGGTTGTTTCCGTTCTTATCCTGATACTGACGGGTCTGCAGAGAGCCTTCAATGGCAATCAGACTGCCTTTCTGGAAATACTTGGAGACAAACTCGGCCTGCTGACGCCATGCGACGATGTCGATAAAATCGGCCTGACGCTGTTCACCCTGGCGGGCGAAGTTGCGGTCACATGCAATGCGGAAGCTGACCACATTGATACCACTCTGGGTGGTGCGGAGCTCAGGGTCGGCCACAAGGCGGCCCATGATGGCAACAACATTCAACATAATACGGACTCCTTTTTGGTCACGAAAAGATTACTCCTCGTGGGCAACGATCAGGCTGCGCATAACGCCTTCAGTGATCTTGTACACACGGTCCAGCTCAGCGGGGAAGCTGGGCTCGCTGGTGAAGTCGATCACGGTGTAGACGCCTTCCTCCTCGTCGTTGATGGGATAGGCCAGACGGCGCTTACCCCACTCGTCGATGGAATCGATCGTACCGTTAGCCTCGATCAGGGACTTGAACTTACCAACCAGAGCGGCGGTAGCCTCCTCGTCGAGAGCGGCGCTGGTAATCAGCATGGTTTCGTACTTTGCCATTTTGTAGCACCTCC
>JABLTO010208049.1_pt1 | contig 15478 bp, 13 predicted proteins | sample 7160091 | NCBI WGS metagenome assembly JABLTO01 (sample SAMN14651225, study PRJNA627086) | human gut metagenome | isolation source: feces | host: Homo sapiens
CGGAAAATCCGTTCGCCGATCAAATTTGCCGCGCTTGCCGCGGCTGGAATGCTCGCAATCGAATATGCGGAAAACGCGGCGCTTCAGCGTGCGGGCGTCCGAATCCTGTCACAAATGGAGCCGTTCGCGTGTCTCGCCGCAAGACTGGGAAAACCCGGCTATGCGGCGACAAATCTCATGATGACGGCTTGCGCGTACATGACGCTCGCAGCTGCGCTGAGCGGTCTGTTCGGTCACGGCGAATCGTGTTAAAAATTGCAAAAATTGCGCGCAAAAAGGTTGACGAACGGGCTGAAATCGGATACAATAATGCTTGTGTCAATACGCTCACTAGCCCCGAGCATGGACATGATTGCGATGGCCCTGACCAAGCCGTTCGCGCAAAGCATCGATCTAATTTGGAGGGAAATACTCGTGAGTACTTATATGGCGAATCCCCAGAACGTCGAGCGTCAGTGGTACGTAATCGACGCAGAGGGTATGGTATTCGGTCGCCTGGCTTCCCAGGTCGCTTCCATGCTCCGCGGTAAGCATAAGCCCACCTTCACTCCGCATTGCGATTGCGGCGACTACATCATCGTCGTGAATGCGGACAAGCTGGTTTTCACCGGCAAGAAGCTGGATCAGAAAATGTATCGTCATCATACCGGTTATGCCGGCGGCCTGAAGGAAGTTTCCTACCGTAAGCTGATGGCGAACAAGAGCGAATTTGCGTTCCGCGAAGCGGTTCGCAGAATGCTCCCCAAAGGACCGCTCGGTTATGCAATGGCGAAGAAGCTGTTTGTATACGCCGGTGCGGAGCACAATCAGCAGGCTCAGAAGCCCGTTGAGCTGAAATTGTAATCTGGGAGGAGGACGAAAACATGAATAGTGCGAATATCCATGCCGTTGGCAGAAGAAAAAAGGCGATCGCCCGCGTTCGTCTGATCCCCGGCGAGGGCAAGATCCTCATCAATAAGCGTGATCTCGATAGCTACTTCGGCTATGAAACGCTGAAGACCGTCGTTCGCCAGCCCCTGACGCTGACCGATACCCTCAGTAAGTATGACGTGCTCGTCAACTGCAAGGGCGGCGGCTTCACTGGTCAGGCAGGTGCGATTCGTCACGGTATCGCTCGCGCGCTGGTTAAGGCTGACGCTGATCTGAAGCCCGCCATCAAGAAGGCTGGTTTTCTGACCCGCGATCCGCGCATGAAGGAGCGCAAGAAGTACGGCCTCAAGGCTGCCCGTCGCGCTCCCCAGTTCAGCAAGCGCTGATTTTCCTTACTTCTCAGTACGTCTCACGACGTCGATGTGCAGGAAAATGCAGTACTTTGGGAGCTGTGTCTGGTCTTCGAAAGTGTTCTGTTTTGCTTCGTAAGGAGCAAATCACAAGCGAAAACAAAAGCCTTATGAAGCAGGAGATCGTTCCGCAAGGAGCGTGTCTCCTGCTTTTTTGTGTTGTGCGTTTTTCTTCGCCTCTTAAATCTTATCGGCATCTGATGATGTACGCGCTTGTGAACGCAGCCGGATTCCGATTTGTGCAGATGCTGGAGAGACTATCCCACCCTGGGAAAAAATATTTGGTTGGGGTGCAGTTCTGTCGGCTTTCGTTTCGACGCTTAATTGCACTGCTCATAAGCGATACACTTAATCATAGTTGCCGCTGCATGATGGCTTCAAGACCCGACATACCTGATCCACAGTGGTTCCATGCCAGTGTGGCACCTTCGCGCGGCAATGTTCCTCTATGGTTTCGACAGGATGCCGACTTACGTTTTTACGATATCGATGACTCTCTCTTTCTCACACAGCTGCTTGCGCCATGTACGGATCTCCGCTTCCAGTTTCCGGATGCGCTGATTTGCCGGTTGTTGTGGATGGCTTGCCCCCAGCTGTCTCCCGGCGACTTTCTACCAACTGCGCAGAGTGTCAGTGCAAATCCCCAGGTCCCGGACGACCTCTGTAGCCTCCGGCCCTTGCTCTGTCACCGTTTCACTGAGCCAGCTTTGAATACATCATCGTATCAAGGTGACGCCTCACCTTTTCGTCCTTATGCAGTTTCATTTCATCCTTCTCTCATTCTGCCAACTCTGTCATATGCTGGCTTCCATGCATAGTGGTTGCATTCCTTCTGGTGAATATCGTGTGCTAGCTTCATTCTACCATACGGGTTCGATGCACTGTAGTTGTCTTCTATATATGTTCAAATTCATTTTGTAATAAACCTGAATTATTATTATATCCTATTGAGCATAAAAACACAATATCATTTTCTTCCACAAGGAGAACGGTAATTTGGTGTGGTTGTAACGGGAAGAAAAACTTATGATAAAAATACAAAAGGTCATGTACGCATGACCACGAAAACAGAACATCCATCAATTTAACAAAGAAAGGTGACGATCCGAATGAAGAAACTTACAGCCCTCTTACTGTCTGTGATGGTACTGTTCTCCTTGGGCTCGCTGGCTTCGGCTGAAGAAACCACGACTATCGGCTGGACCTCCTGGGCACTCGCGGAGGAAAACCTGATTCCGATCTACGCCGGATCGGCCGACGCCTTTATGGCGGAGAATCCCGACATCACCATTGACTATTCTCAGACCAACCCCTATGCCTCCTATCTGGATCAGCTGCTGATCTCTGCGCAGGCTGGAAATGCCCCCTATGTGGCGCATATCAAGGCCGAATGGCTGCCTCAGTTCCTGGAGCTGGGTGTGCTCAAAGATCTTACCCCCTACATCAGCGAAGAAGTGATCGCCGACTATAACGCAAGTGCCATTGAAGGTGTAACCATTGACGGGCAGATTGTGGCACTTCCGTGGTTTGGCAACACCTATGCCCTGTACTACAACAAGGCGCTGCTGGAACAGGCGGGCATTGAAACGCTGCCTCAGAATTGGCAGGAGCTAATTGATGCGGCTTATAAGGTATCCGCCCTTGGCGATGATATCTATGGCCTGGCCATTCCCAACTCCAATGGCGTGGAAGCCGGCGAGGGCTACAATGTATTCCCGGCGCTGTGGGCGCACGGCGGCAATTTCCAGGATGCCGATGGAAAGATCAACCTGACCGATGAAGCCGCCATTGCTACCTTTACCGAGATCCAAAAGCTGATTGCTGACCACGTTTCTCCTACGGTAGGCAACAGCTTCAAGGATCTGCGCAACCTCTTTGGACAGGGCAAGATTGGCTTCTACTGGGATCTAGAGGCTACGATTGATACCGCCGCCGCCGCCGCTGAGGACAAGGATAAATTCTATGAGGATTTCGGCTGCATGGTTATCCCCGGTGCCGATACGCCCAATGGCGCGGGCTACGTGATCGATCACTATCTGGTGGTCTTCAACAACACTCCCGACGAACTGATGCCGCAGGTAGCCAAGTTCCTGGAATTCATGAGCGACTCCACCGTTATCCAGATCTTCAAGGACGGCAACCAGGGCAAGATGAGCTCCCGCGCCTCCGTGATGGATGAGGTATTTGCCGACGTGAGCGAGATCACCCAGGTCTATGTAGATGCAATGAAGACCGCACGGCCTCTGCCTGTGGCCGGCCTGCACTTCATGGACGCGGACAAGGAGCTGGTGAACGCGCTGACCCGCCTGGCACAGGGCGAAGATGTAACCGCTGTCATGACTGACTGCCAGCAGATTATTCAGGATATGTACGACGAAGAATAACCTTGCTGCTTGCGAGTAAAGCACACTGAACACTCGCCGTCCTTCCTGCGCGAGACGGGAAGGACGGCGAATTCTTTAGCGAAAGGGTGCCGGAACGATGAAAATAGCTAACCGTGCAAATACAAATCGCGCCAGAATTCCAGGGCCCCGTTCCGATCAGTGGTTTGGGTTTGCGCTGGTGCTTCCGGCGCTGATCGTGTTGCTGGTTGTGATCGCCCTGCCCATTCTCAAGGGTATATATGTAAGCTTCTTTTCTTATAAGCTCAAGGACATCAGCCAACCGTTATTCGATTTTTCATCCGCTAACATTCAGAAAATTCTGGCCGGAGAAGAGGGGTTGGGGGCTCTATCCAATCTGAAATGGAATGATCTGGCCAACTATACATCCCTGTTTAAACGGGGAGAAATACTGGATTACTTTGGCAATACCATTCTTTTTGTATTGCTTACGGTTTCCATTCAGCTCGTGTTGGGCATGATTATTGCGCTGCTGCTCAATTCCAAGCTGCGGGCAACAGGCTTTTTCCGCGGAGTGATGCTGATTCCGTGGACCATCCCTTCGGTTGTAGTCGCTATCCTGTGGAGATGGGTGCTGCATCAGGATTTTGGCGTTATCAATTATCTGGCCTATGTGCTGGGCATTACGGAACAAATGAACCTGTCCTGGCAGGTTTCCAACAGCCTTGCCATGGCGTCTGTGGTTATTGCTTCCGTATGGAGACAGCTTCCTTATATGATGGTGATGCTGCTGGCCGCCCTGCAAAGCGTAGACAGCTCATTGGAAGAGGCCGCTCATATCGACGGTGCCAACGGATGGCAGAGTTTTTCTCATGTGGTCCTGCCTTCCATCCGCCCGGTGCTCATTACCTCAACGTGGATCGCGGTAATGAACAACTTCCAGTCCTATACCATCATTGCCAACATGAATGGAACTGGCGCCGCAACCATGACGCTGTCCATCGCCGCCTATCAGGAGGCATTCAAAAGTTACAATTTCGGCAAGGGTGCTGCCATCGGCGTAATGTGGCTGGTTCTGCTTTTCGTTATCACACTGATAAGCAACCGCGCCTCTGATCGCGCCACCAACGATTATCAGTAAACCGGGGGAGGTGTATGGAATGAATGGAAAGTTTGAACGCGCAGAAAGGACCAAATCTCCGGAATGGCTGAGCGTATTCACGTTGCAACTGATTGGCGCGGTGCTGATTGCCCTGGCGCTGCGGAGGATATTTTTTCTATCCGGCCGGGTGGAAGAGGCACAGAAGACCTCTTGTATTGTGCTGGGTGTTGTCATGTTTGCTCTGGGCTGCGGGACGTTCTATCTGTGCTCACGGCTAAGCCGGCAGTATCAGACCCGCCCCGGTTTTCTCTATGCCAGGCAGCACACCGGAAGAATTCTGCGGTATGCGCTGGTGATCGTGATCACGCTGACGCTGCTGTTTCCCGTGCTATGGATGCTGCTATCTTCCCTGCAGCCAAGCCACACGCTGATGCACGTTCCTCCTACCTTTACCATCACGGCAGAAAGCTCACTGGACAACTATGTCAAAATCTTTTCCAAGCCGGAATATGTGCGTTACTTTATCAACAGCTTTATCACTGCCGGCGGTACGGTGCTGACGGTGCTGTTGGTGTCGGTACCGGCGGGGTTCTCGTTCTCCCGCTACCGCTTCCGCGGCCGCAATGCGATACTGACCTCCATTCTCTCGGTGCAGATGTTTCCCATTGTGGTGATTCTGATTTCACTCTATACGTTCTATATGAAGTGGAATCTGCTCAACACCTACATAGGCGTCATTCTGGCAGACACCACCTTCGCTCTTCCGCTGGCCATTACGCTGATGAAATCCTTCTTTGACACTCTCCCACGCTCGCTGGATGAATCGGCGCGCATTGACGGTGCGGGACGCATGCGCACGATGCTGCAAATCCTGTTGCCGCTGACGCTTCCAGGACTGGTGGCGGTGGGAATCTACACTTTTCTCAATGCATGGGACGACTATCTCATGTCCATGACCATCATGCAGGTCAACAACATGAAAACTCTTCCCGTGGGATTGGCACAAAGTTTCCTTGGGGAATATGCACACGACTATGGCGCGCTCATGGCGTTCTCCATGGCCGGCTCGCTGCCCATTGTGCTGCTGTTTGTGTTTTTCCAGAAATACATGGTCAGCGGGCTTACCGCGGGCGCTGTAAAAGGATAAGTTCGCGGCGAAAAACTACAGGGTTTCGCAAAAAACTCCGGCCTTTGCCACCGCTAAAAGTACATCAGAATCTCCAGGCTGCCCGCCCTGTGGGGTGTGCATATAGCGCACCCGTTCAGGCTGTTAAACGCCTGTTTAGGTAGTTTGGAGGGTATGATCCTCTGCACGCCGCACTTTGTCAGCAGCCTGTGCCGGGGCGCATGTGCGCCCCGACTTTTTAGTTCTCTGAAGGAAGCGTAAAGGTTCCATAACAGGTGCGAAACAGCTCTGTAAACTCAGCACGCGTGCGGCACCCAAGCTCGCGGTAAATCTTACCCGTGCGATAATGAAGCGAACTCAGACTGATGTAGAGCCTGTCGCACAGCGCCTCGTAGCTCACTCCGGACAGGAGGCCCTCAATGATGCGGATATCCAGATCATCGCGGTTGGAAAGGCAGGTTTCAATCTGCATCAGGCGGCGAATGGTGGGATCGTGGTAAAACTGCTCCTTTTCCTTGGGTGCCGTCCAAAGGGCAGGGGCTCCTTCCGAAAGGCGACACGGCTCCCAACCGGTGCTTCCACGTACGATTAGCCTGCCCGGTGCAACAAGTTTGCAGACCAGCTCCGGCTCGGTCAACGTTTGGAGCTGCTGCCAGATGGAAAACGCATAGCGTCCGATGTCCCAGTAGTCCATTGTGATGCTGGTAATGGAAGGCGTACAGTAGCGGTCAATGGTCTGATCGGAAAAGCCGGCAACATACAAATCCTCCGGCACACGCACGCCCGCAGATAGAAGCTGCCGGATGAGAACGAAGGCCGCATAATCGTTGGGACAGATTACGGCATCATAGCGACGCCATACGCGCAAAAAGGCCTCCGTGCATTCCTGGATTTTTCCGGCCCAGCGAAAAACATCCTCCTCGCGGATGGGGTGTTGAGAAAGCGAAGTATATCGCAGCGCCGCATCGACCTTGACCATGTCGTTCAGCGACATCTGCCCTACACCTACCAGCGCGATGTGCTGCCGTCCACAATCCGCCATATAGCACAGCATGCGGATCATCTGTTGGCTGCGGCTGTGCGTTACACAGCTGATCTGACTGGACAGGCTGTCTGCATCCATGCCGGCCAAAATGATGCGTTTCCCCCTGCGGGACAGCACGGCTACCGCAGTCATGAGACTTTCATGGGAGTTGCCAATCAGGATGACGGGGTCAGTCAGGGCTTCAGAGTCGGTATCGGCAAGCTGCACGGAGCATTGCGCGGCGGTTGCGGCCTTTTGCAGCCCCTGAAATATCTGTCTGTGCCACACAGAATGGGCACATCCGGGTTCCCACACTACGGATACAATACGCACAGCCATTCGGTGCCCCCTTTCGGTTGTGTACACATGCATCTGAGAAATACGGAGAAATATTATACACTCGTTCCGAAAAAAAAGCAATACCAAAACCCCTAAGGCGGATGCCCGCCATTCGTATTGTAAGGCAGCTGCAAACAGGCTTATACTGTGGGCATCGAAATACAGATACAGGAGGGACCCCTATGCCACATAAGTACAGAGTTGCCATTATCGGTGCGGGAATGATCTGCAACGCCGCTCATCTGCCGGCGCTTACGCCGCTGCGCAAGCGCGGCGCGGTGGAGGTTGTGGCTGTGGCGGACATCCGACCGGAGGCTGCACGCGAAACAGCGCAACGCTATGAGATTCCCGCCTGGTACGACGATCCTCAGAAAATGCTGGATGAGGTAAAACCCGACTGGGTGAGTGTGTGTACGCCCAATCGTCGCCACAACCTCAGCATTCTGGCGCTGCGGGCAGGGGCTAACGTGATGTGCGAAAAGCCCCTGGCTCTGACCTGGCGCGAAGCAAAAGAAATGTTTGACGTGGCCCGCCAGGAAGGCAAGCTGCTGTTCCCCTGTCAGTCACGCCGTTGGAGCCCGGACATGGATTTTGCCAGCGACGTTGTACGCAAGGGCCTGCTGGGCAAACCCTACTTTGCTGATCTGAGCTTTGTGCGTCGCTACGGCATTCCCACATGGGGCATGTTCCATATGAAAAGCGAAAACGGCGGTGGTCCGTTCTGCGATCTAGGCGTACACTTCCTGGATTCGCTTTTATGGATGACCGGCAATCCGCGTGTGGTCAGCGTCAGCGGCAGCATGTATGATATCATTGCCCAGAAGGGAGAGGATGTACTCCTTTCCATCAAGGAGAGCGGAGCGGCAGGCGGCCTGTTTACCCCGCGCCCCTATGACCCCAGCGAGTTCAGCGTGGAGGACTCCGCCATGGGCAGCATGCGCATGGAAGGGGGCCTGTCAGTCAACTTCAAGTTTACCTGGGCCATGCATCAGCCCACCGCAAAGCACATTACCATCTGCGGCGATCGGGGCGGTCTGGATGTGGAGCAGATGGTCCTCTACCAGAATGTAGGAGGCTATCAGGGCGAGACCAAACTCAAGTATTTTGACAACCGGCCCTTTGCCGGGGTGCCCTTTGACGCTCACCACTATATGTACGAGCATGTGCTCAACGTGCTGGACGGCAAGGAGGAGCCCAGGGTCAAGCCGGAGGAAACACTCAATGTGGTTTCCGCTATTGAGGCATTCTACCGTTCTGCGGAAGAAAACCAGGAAATCCGTACCGAGGATCTGGAGGGATATACCATATGAAAACCTATCGCGTATGTATTGCGGGCTTTGCCCATGTACACATCAACGATGTAGCCAGCCACTTTGTGGATCATCCCCAGACGCAGCTGGTGGGCCTCGCCGATACCAAGCCCGTGGTTCCTGAGCTCAAGCCCGGAGCACCCTATACCCGGGAGTGGAACATCCGATATGTCAGCGATCTTTGCGGTGCTCCCATCTACGAGGACTGGCGCGCCATGCTGGATACGCTTCGCCCGGATCTGTGCGTGGTTAACAGCGAAAACAGCTATCATGTGGAAATTACACAGTTCTGCGCGGAACGCGGCATTGGCGTATGCATTGAAAAGCCCATGGCTGACAATCTGGCCGACGGATTCAGAATGGCCCGTGCTGCCCAAATCCATAACAGCTTCCTGATGGTCAACTGGCCTGTGACATGGAATCCCGGCATGCAGATGGTTAAGACGCTGATTGATCGTGGCGTTATCGGCGACGTAATTCAGGTCAAGACCCGCATGGGCCACACAGGTCCACTGGGCCGTGGTGCAAAGCATAAAATTGCCCAGACTGCTGAGCCAATGACTGAGGCGGAGAAGAGCGCCACATGGTGGCATCAGCATGCCTGCGGGGGCGGCGCGATGGCGGACTATTGCTGCTATGGCAGCGTGCTGAGCTGCTGGTATGCGGGTGAACCGGCGATAGCGGCCATGGGCATGCGCGTCAACAGCATGACTCTGATGGGCGATGCAGAGGACAACAGCGCCATGTTCGTACGTTTCCCCAGCAAGTATGCGGTGCTGGAAGGCACTTGGACCACCGTGGACCACACCTTCAAATCCCCCATCGTGTATGGAACCAAAGGTGCAATTGTGGGCGATTACAAAACCGGTAAAGTGGTGGTCTATCATGAGGACCATAGCGTAGAAGAGATCGTCAACGATCCCCTGCCGCCCCAATTGCGTGACGTGGCCTGTGGCTATGTCCATTACATGGAGACAGGCGATATCCACTTTACGGCGCTGCCGGAATTTAACCTGAAGGCGCTGGCTGTGCTGGATGCTGGAATCCGTTCTGCCGGCACCGGCAAAATGGAGTTGGTTAATAACGAGCATTGGCAGATAGGATAACGAGTAAGACGGAGAGAATTCCGTGGACGAAAGCCTGACCCAGATCCGGGAATAGACGCAGGACAATTACAGGCGGTAGTCCGCTTAGGCACGTGGCGGGTGGCTGTGCTCAACAGCCATCCGCGCTTTCACCGTGAGAACATTGCTTAGCTTGAACGGCACCTACCGATGACAAATGCTTCCTCCTTCTGAAAGGCCTTGCGGCGCTGTAAGCTGCGGGCGGTTCCGAAAGCGAAGCAGCACCCATTGAGGGGGTCGGACTGAAGCCCCTGGAAGTACACAATGTATGCCAGGGCGTGTGTCACGCAATCGAGACGGAGGAGCATCCCTTGGTCCCCATTGCGCAAAACGATGTTACTTCTCCGTAGAATGCTCCCAAAACATTTATCAATCCCGATGATTTGCCCCCGTGGCAAAAGAGGAAACCGACATGACAGGAATCATTACCGACATTCAGAAGTTCAGCCTGCACGACGGAAAAGGCATCCGCACCACCGTATTTTTCAAGGGCTGCAATATGCGCTGCGACTGGTGCCATAACCCGGAAACCATTTCGCCCAAACCACAGCGCGCCTTTTATGAACGCAAATGTATCCATTGCGGACACTGCGATCACTGTCCTACTGGGGCCCGGGTTACCATTGGACAAGAAAAAAGCGTGGAAGAGGTCTATCGCGAGCTGGCGGCCGATCTGCCATACTACCGGGAATCGGACGGTGGTGTTACCCTTTCCGGGGGAGAACCGTTAATGCAGGCGGAGTTTGCCCGCGAGCTGCTCAAACGCTGCCGGGAAAATGGGATAGGCACAGCAGTCGAAACCAATTTGTCACTGCCGTTTGAGCGGATGGAAGGGTTGCTTCCGTATTTGGATCAGGTGTTTTTTGACATTAAGCTGATGGATGACGCCCAGCACCGTCAGGTTACGGGCATCTCCAATGCTACGGTGCTGGAAAACGCGCAGAGACTCGCCCACAGCGGCATACCTGCGGTAGTGCGTACACCGCTCATCCCAGGCATTACCGATACGGTGGAAAACATCGGTGCCATTGCCTCGTTTGTACGCACGCTGCCCAACGTGCGGTATTATGAGCTTCTGAACTTTAACCCGCTGGGCGAGGAAAAATATCGCGCTCTTGGCCTGACATGCGTGCATGAGGGAAAGCGCCCTCTAAAAAAGGAAGCTCTGCTCGCACTGGCACAGGTGGCACAGGAGAGCGGCATCAGGGTGGTTTACGGACAGGAGTGAGGGCCATGAAAACATTGAAGGATCTGCCGCTGGAAGAAAAGCGGGCGCTGTACACATCATGGATTGATGAACTGCACGACCAAAAGGTGGAGGAAACCCGCCGCAAGGTAGCGCGTTTTGGCTATACTGATGAGGATGACTATCACTTTCTGACGCCACCGGAGGGCTATGACTGGCATCCGCGCGGTGATACCCCCAATGGTGATTTTCACGGCTATGACGGCTGGTCTGAAAACTACCGCGATATGGTGCGCAGCTTTCCGCCGGTGGTGGTGCCACAAAACAGTATGGCGGGCAACTTCTTTCGTATTTTGCAAAAATTCCGCAAACTGCGCTGGCATGAAAACTGGGATCTTTCGCCCTGGCAGGAGCTCATTGACCGTTATTGCATCGATCATGGACTGGGTCAGATGCATCATCTCTGCGGAGACGTACGTATCGCCATGCAGCTGGGCTGGGGCGGGCTGCTCCAAAAGGTGGAGCGGTATGCTGACATCAACAACGAAACCGAGGACCAGCGCGCCTTTTATCGTGCGGAAGAAATGTTTCTGCACACCTGCATCGAATGGATGGAGCGCACCACGGACTGCATCGCCGAAAAACTGGCTGCTGAAACCGATCCGCTGATCGCCGACAATTTGCGCCAGATGCTGGAAGCCAACCGACGCGTCACATTGGAGCCGCCGACAACACTCAGGGAGGCTTGTCAGTTTATCAGCTGGTACAATATCTTTGGCCGCAGTTTTAACCGTGAGGGCGCGGGAGGTCAGCTTGACGAGCTGCTTCGTCCCTTCTATGAACGGGATGTTCAGGAGCACAGAATCGACGACGAGGATGCCGTGTTCTACATAGCGGGGCTGCTGTTGAGCGATACAAAGTATTACCAGCTGGGCGGACCGGATGAACAGGGCCGCGATATGGTCAGCCGGGTATCTTGGCTCATTCTGGAAGCGGCTGACCGTCTCAATGTTTCCTCTAACCTGACGGTGCGCGTGCATGAGGGTCTGCCGGAACCTTTCTTCCGCCGGTGTGTGGAACTGCTTTTTCAGCACAAAAATGGCTGGCCGCGCTTTTCGGGAGACCAGTCGCTGGTTCAGGGCTTTGTGCGGCGCGGCTTTACGCCTGAGTTGGCCCGCCGGCGAATTGCCGTAGGCTGCAACTGGATGGCTATCCCCGGCATCGAATATCCCCTCAACGACAGCATTAAGGTGAACCTGGCGCGGGTATTTGAGGTAGCGCTTTATGAGATGTTTGATCATGGCGAGCGCTCCGTAGCCCGCCTCCAGTCACTGTACGAGAAACATTTGAAAATTGTGCTTCGCGTGGTGGCCGAGACCACCGACATGCACCTTCGCCTCAACTATCAAAACAACCCCGAGCTGTTTTTGAACCTGGTCACTGTAGGTCCGGTGGAGACGGGACGCGACGCATCCGACCATAGCCTGCAATACTATAATATCGGTGTGGATGGCGCGGGTATCGCCGTGGTGGCAGATTCGTTTGCGGCGCTGGAAACCCGAGTGGAACGCGAGAAAACGTTGTCCTGGGAACAGGTGGAGGAGGCGCTGCGCACAGATTTCCAGTGTGAAGAGGGCGCCTATATTCAGGCGGTACTGAAATCTGCGCCCAAGTTTGGCCAGTGGAATTCGCCGGCAGAGGACTGGGTACGCAAATTGTGTGCACAGTTCAGTGATCTGGTGGTTCATCTGGAAGCGCATGAAGGTGAAATTTTTATTCCCGGCATGTTCTCCTGGTCCAAAACCCTTTTGTTTGGCAGCTGCGTGGGGGCCACGCCCGATGGCCGCCGCGCGGGCACAGCTATCAACCATGGCGCCAATCCCATGCCGGGTTCTGTGCCAAACGGGGCCATGACCACCATGAGCGAGGCCATTGTGGCTGCCCAGTGCGGCATGGGGAATACCAGTCCCTTCCAGCTTGAGCTGGACCCTGGTATTACTCAGGCGCAGGGTGGTGTAGAAAAGGTGATGGCACTGCTCAAGACGCATTTGCAGCAGGGTGGCACGCTGATAAACGTCAACATTGTGGATGCGCAAAAGGTAAGGGCAGCACATAAAAATCCGGAGCTTTATCCCGATCTGGTAGTGCGGGTAACAGGGTTTACGGCTTACTTTATTACGCTGTCTCCTGAATTCAGGCAACTGGTGGTAGACCGGATGGTGGACATTGCATCTTGAAAAAGCACTGCCCTGTGCAGCGATATGCAAGGCACATTCAAAAAGCAAAACCTGGTTACGTGCGTCATGCACAGAGATGGAAGCAGGCGCTTGAGGTGTGGAAAAACCGCAGTGGTAAGCCAAGAATCAGGTGAAAACGAAGAAATGGCCGCATATTGGGCACGGTCGGCAGCAGGCCCTTGAAGTTCAGCAAGTACTGAATTTCTGCGATTTGCACCCTTCCCTTTTGGGGGAGGGTGCAAAAAATCTTTCAGGGAGGTTTGCAAGGCCGCAGTCCGCCGAGCGAAATCCGCATCCGGCGACACGTGCGGCGGATGCGGAAACCCTGCGCAGCAAGGTTACGTTTCCCCGGCCGCACCATTGACGCAAGTGAAACACATTCTGTGAAACACATTCTGTCGGAAACGGCCGCCACACGCGGACTTTTTCAACAAACTGACGGGACGGAGAATTGCTCTCCGTCCCGCAGCATTTGGCATCATCAGCGCTGTACGCGTCCGCTGCCGCTACCTTTCATCAGGTTTTCCACCTCGGCCACATTCACGCGGTTGAAATCGCCACCGATGGTATGCTTGAGGCAGCTGGCCGCCACGGCAAATTCCAGCGCGGTCTTTTCATCCTCATAGGTATTGAGGCCGTAAATCAGGCCGCCGCCGAAGCTGTCGCCGCCGCCCACGCGATCCACGATATCGGTGATGCGATACTTGCGGCTGAGGAAGAAGTCCTTGCCGTTATAGAGGCAGGCGCTCCAGTCGTTGTGGTTGGCGCTTTTGGATTCGCGCAGGGTGATGGCTACACGCCGGATGTTGGGATAGGTGTCCATGGCAAGCCTGGCAATCGCCTTATACTGCTCGATGTTCAGCTCGCCTTCCTCCACGGCATGGGCGCTTTCCGCCTTGAGCAGCAGGGACTTCTGGAAGTCCTCCTCGTTGGCGATCACGGTATCAACGTACTTGACCAGCTCGGTCATGACCTGGTCGGCCGTCTTGCCGTACTTCCAGAGATTCTTACGGTAGTTAAGGTCGCAGCTTACATGCAGGCCCATGGTCTTGGCGCACCTGACGGCCTCCAGGCTCAGATCCGCCGCACCCTGGCTGATGGCGGGCGTAATACCGGTCAGATGGAACCACGTAGCGCCGTCAAAAGCCTTCTTCCAGTCAATATCCCCGGGCTTGGCTTCACAGATGGCACTGCCTGCGCGGTCATAGATCACCTTGCTGGGGCGCTGCACCGCGCCGGTTTCCAGAAAGTAAATGCCCATGCGGCCGTCCCGCCGGATAATATTGCTCACATCCACGCCAAAGCTGCGCAGTTCCCGCACACAGGCATCGCCTATATCGTTTTTTGGCAGCACGCTCACAAAGGCGGTATCCATGCCATAGTTCGCCAGGGAAACGCTTACGTTCGCCTCTCCGCCGCCAAAGGTGGCCTCCAGGCTGGGGGATTGGAACAAACGCTCGTAGCCGGGGCTTTTCAGGCGGAGCATGATCTCGCCAAAGGTAACAACCTTCGCCATGGTCCATTCATCCTTTCACTTCTCGGGTTGATGAGGGTTATTTCTGCAGCAGGTGCACGGCGAAGCCGGCAATGTCATCCTTGAGGTAAATGGCGCGCAGCTTGCCATCCCTCATGATGACGCTGTCATCGTCAAAGGCAAAGCCGCGGCGCTCCATATGCCAGCGGGCACGCTTGATGGAATTGCAGGCCACGGCGATATGGCCATGAGTGCCACGGAACGGGATCTTCATGACTTCAAAGCCCTCTCCCACGAAATTGGCGTTTTTGTGCTCGTCGATGGGCCAGCCCAGCAGCTTGGACAGCGTCTGTGCATCCTTCATGGACTGCTCCGGCGTGCCGCTATTCACGCCCACATGGCGAATTTCCAGACCCAGCATCTTGTTGACGGCGCTGCGGGTGATGTCTTCAATGCGCTTCCAGTCCTTTTGGGCCACGGCGTCGCCGGGGACCATCCAGCTGCCGCCGCACGCGACGATCTTGGGGAAGGCCAAATACTCGTTCAGGTTCTGTTCATTGATGCCACCGGTCGGCAGGAAGGTGACGCCGCCATAGGGCGCGGCTATGGCCTTGATCAGCTTAAGGCCGCCCAGGGGTTCGGCGGGGAAAAACTTGACCGTTTTCAGACCCATGGACAAGGCTACTTCAATATCGCTGGGATTAGCGCAGCCGGGCACGATCGGCACATTTTTCTCCTGGCAATACCGCACGATTTCAGGGTTCAGCCCGGGAGACACAATGTAGGTGGCGCCAGCATTCACGGCGCGGTCCACCTGATCCTTCGTAAGCACGGTGCCTGCGCCCAGAATCACGTCGGGCAGCTCGGCATGCACGCGGCGGATGGCTTCCTCGGCCGCGTCGGAGCGGAAGGTGATCTCCGCGACGGGCAGTCC
>JABLTO010061278.1_pt1 | contig 15474 bp, 5 predicted proteins | sample 7160091 | NCBI WGS metagenome assembly JABLTO01 (sample SAMN14651225, study PRJNA627086) | human gut metagenome | isolation source: feces | host: Homo sapiens
ACCGTTGCGTTAAAATAGAGTGCGAACGACTTGCGGAATAATATGTAATGTATTTCCCATTTTATTTCAAAGATTTACGGAAGAAATTTCCTTTATAACAGGAATGCCGCTTCCATTTCAACTATTATTTGTCGTTGTTCTTGTTCTTCTCGTTCATCATTGCGCGGACTTTCATGGACAGACCGAACAGGTTGATGAATCCGGTTGCATCCTTATGGTCGTACAGCTCACCGGTAGTGAAGCTTGCAAGACTCTCAGAATACAGAGAATATGGAGAAGTTGTTCCGGCTTTGATGATATTTCCCTTGTACAGTCTCATCTTAACCTGACCGGTAACTGTCTCCTGTGTCTTTTCAACAAATGCCTGAAGTGATTCACGAAGAGGGCAGAACCACTTTCCTTCGTATACAAGATCGGCAAACTTGGTTGCTACGAGCTTCTTGTATGCAAGTGTTTCACGATCCAGAGTCAGCTCCTCTAACTGCTTGTGAGCTTCCATCAGAATTGTTCCGCCGGGAGTCTCATAAACACCACGGGACTTCATGCCGACAACACGGTTCTCAACGATATCGATAATACCGATACCATGTTTGCCGCCTAAACGGTTTAATTCACGAATGATATCAGAAACTTTCATCTTTGTACCATTAATAGCAGTTGGGATACCCTTTTCAAAATCAAGTGTCAGATATTCATCCTCATCCGGTGCCTTTTCAGGGGTAACACCGAGAACCAGAAGATCATCGTAGTTTGGTTCGTTTGCAGGATTCTCCAGTTCCAGACCTTCATGGCTGATGTGCCAGATATTACGGTCGCGGCTGTAAGAATGAGCAGCATCAAATGGAAGATTAATACCATGTGCCTGACAGTATGCGATCTCCGCATCACGGGAATCCAGCTTCCATTCCGGCTGTCTCCATACAGCGATAACCTTGATGTCAGGAGCAAGAGCCTTAATTGAAAGCTCAAATCTTAACTGGTCATTTCCTTTTCCTGTTGCGCCGTGACAGATCGCAACAGCGCCTTCCTTACGAGCAACCTCAACTAATTTCTTAGCGATCAGAGGTCTTGCGAAAGAAGTACCGAGTAAATATTTATTCTCATATACAGCATCTGCCTGAACGGTTGGCATGATGTATTCATCACATAATTCATCAACAACATCCAGAATGTATAACTTGGAAGCCCCTGAATATTTTGCTCTTTCATCCAGTCCTTCCAGCTCACTTTCCTGTCCTACGTCGATGCAGGCGCAGATAACATCGTAATCATAAGTTTCTTTTAACCAAGGGATGATAGCTGTTGTATCAAGACCGCCTGAGTATGCAAGAACAACTTTGTCTTTTGCCATTTCTAAATCCTCCTTAAATTCATAAAGTTTTACCTGCAAATAAATATATAACGGTAATGAATATTATGCAAGTATTTTTGGAAAATGCTGGTCTGAAAATCGGACTTTGAAAGGAATATTGGTTGTAAATTGCACTTTTTTATTGTATCATGTAAATAATAATGTCGTAAAATAAGTTGCAGAGAGGATGTCTTTATTTATATGGATAAGAAGACTACACAATTCGATCAACGTCTATCCGAATATCGGGACAGACTGTTACAACGGAATAAGGAAATGACGACTGACGATGATGACCGGATCGATGCGATCATCAATGGAAGTGCAGATACAGAGGAAATGGAGGCTCCTGCAGGTATGAATGAGATACAGGAGCAGTCGGAGACATCGGAGAAGGAAGATACACAGAGAGCGCCGGAACCGGTGTCGGAATCGTATAAAGAGTATGCGGACAAGCTGGAATCTGTATTACAGGAAGTCGGCGTATCAAAGAAACCGGAGAAAAAGGAAGAAAATAAAAAAGAAGAGAAGAAAATCGAAAAGAAAGCTGAAAAGAAAGCTGAAAAGAAAAATGATATTGAAGCTGTTGCAGAACGGGAACGGAAACGGCTGGCAAGAAAGAATGCAGGACTTGACAAAGAAGAGACTTTGGAACTGACAGAAGAGCCGGAACCGGAAGAAGCTGATTATGATGATGACTCTTCGGATGATTTTATGGAAGAAGATGGCGGACGCACATCAGCAGCCAAGGAGAATCTTCAGAATATATTGTTTGGCGCCGGCCGGGCATTTCAGAATCTGAAAAAGGAACAGGAAGAGAAAGAGGATAAGGACAGGGAACGGAAACAATCTGGAACTGTATCTGTTGTTAATCGTTGGCTGATCGTCGGAGTTGTCCTTTTGATTGTCTTTATCGTGCTGACGATAAGTTATATTGGAGCAAACAAATCATACAAATATAACCAGATGGATATCCGTCCGATTGCGGAATCAGACCTGACAGTGAATGATGGCGTGGAAGATGCGACGAAAGGATATACAACGATCGCATTGTATGGTGTGGATTCCAGAGATGCCAATCTGAATACAGGAACCAACAGTGATACGATCCTTCTTGTCAGTATCAATAATGACACAAAGGAAGTAAAGTTGGTATCCGTGTACAGAGATACATTGTTTGAGATCCAGGGTGAGACACCGGTTACACAGAAGGTAAATTACGCATATCAGTTGGGCGGAGCATTAATGTCCATTAACACACTGAACACGAATCTGGATCTGAAGATCACAGATTATATAACGGTAGATTTTAATGCGATGTCAAGCATCATCAATGCACTTGGTGGTGTGGAGATAACGATTGAAGAGGAAGAAGTCAACAGCCTGAATAAGAATCTGGCAGAACAGATCGCAATATCAGGAGAATACTCCAATGGTGTTCATTCTGCGGGGAAACAGCTCCTGAATGGTCAGCAGGCAGTAGCCTATACCAGGATCCGGAGCAATGCAAAGGGTGATATTACCAGAACCGAACGACAGAGAATCGTTCTGTTAGGTCTGATCAGCAAGCTGGGAAATGCAGGAACCGATACGATCCGCAATCTGCTGGATGTATCCTTTAGCTGTATCTCTACCAGCCTTACAAAGACAGAGGCGGAGAAGCTTGCGAAGAATGTTGCTTCTTACAAGATCACAGGCAATACGGGCTTTCCATTTGCCTATAGCTTCGCATCCCTTGAGGATAAGGGCAGTGTGATCGTGCCTGCAGATATGGCGTCAAATGTAACAGCACTTCATGCATGGCTGTATGGAGACAGCGGATATTCGGTATCGACAATGGCGGCTGCGATCAGTAAAACGATTGCTGATGAAACCGGTGTGGCATCAGCAGGCAGCATTGATATCGAGCAGGCGGTCAGTGAAGTTACGACTGAGTCGACGGAGTCTGCTTCAGAAGCTGGAAACGGTACAGAAGAAGATGATTCATCGGATGTGAAGACGATCACAACACCTCCGGAGGGTATGATAGAAAATGAATAGTCGGCAGATGCCGGGTAAATAGATTCAGACAGAGAACCTGAGAACTGTATCCGATGCGGTTTTCAGGTTCTTTTTCACAAGAACGAAGAAAGACAGGTATCATGCATATGAGAAAACGATGGTGGATATCCGGGATTCTGACTGTTGTTCTGACAGCAGGATTTGGAATCGGAAATGCCGGAAACGGTAACCAACAACTGAATATGGTAGAGCAGGATGCAATCACCCATGTATACGCGGCAGAGCTTCCGGATGAAGAAACAGAGATCATTCCGTTTCGTGGAAGAGAAAGTTATATCTTGTCAGAGTGGGAACTGGAAACAGAAGGTAAGCTGGAGCAGGCAGCTATGGTAAAACAGTACATATCTACGATGACACTGTGGGAGAAGGTGTGCCAGATGATCATTGCCGATCCGGAAAATCTGGTCACAACACATGATGTCACAAAAGTGGATGCAGAAATGAAGCAGGCACTTGCAGACTATCCGGTAGGCGGGATCATGCTGAAGTCCAGAAATATCGAAAACAAAAAGCAATTAAAGAAACTGCTTAAAAATTTGCAGAAGCAATCGGAGATCGCATTATTCCTTGCGGTTGATGAAGAAGGCGGAAATGTCAGCCGGGTACTGTCGAACCTCGGAAACCGGGAAGGCGGGACGATCGATCCGATGTATGAATATAAGGATGATGGTACGGATACGGCATTTGAAAATGCGAGGGAGCTTGGTAGCAATCTGGCATATTATGGGTTTAATCTGGATTTCGCACCGGTGGCTGATGTGTGGTCGAATCCTAAGAATACCGTGATCGGAAAACGGGCATACAGTGATGATTATGAACAGGCGGCGGAGCTGATTCCGTATGCAGTGGAGGGCTTTCATGCCGGTGGCGTGATGTGCACCTTGAAGCATTTTCCGGGACACGGGGATACCGTTGAGGATTCCCATTATGGAACGGCATATGTAAGGGGAACGCTGCAAGAACTGGAAACGCAGGAGTTTGTTCCGTTTCGGGCAGGAATCCGGGCAGGGGCCGATTGTGTTATGATCGGGCATCTGGTAGTGCCTGACATATCAGATCAGCCGGCGGATCTCTCGGAAACACTGGTTACAGACTGCCTGCGAAACGAGCTGGCCTTTCATGGACTAATCATCACAGACTCCTTTCAGATGGAAGCGATCACGGATCATTATGAACCGGGAGAAGCAGCAGTGCTAGCAATCCGGGCAGGGGTGGATCTGATCCTTGAACCGGAAGAACTTGGGGAAACGGTTGAAGGGATTCTGACTGCGTTAGACAAGGGAGAACTGACAGAGAAGCGGATCGATGAAAGCGTGGAACGGATACTGATGGCAAAACAGGTAAATGGAATCCAGATAGATCATAAAATTGAGAAACAATAGTAACACAATTCAAAAACATGATATAAAATGATGAAAATATCAGAAAAAATTATGAGTAAAAATGCAATTCATGGGGATAAAACCACTTGAGTTGCATTTTTTAATATATAAATATGATAAATTGTAAATACAAAATACTTTACAAAATTAAGTTTACAAACTATCTGACAATTTGACGAAAAAAGTTGTTTACAAACGGGAAAAAAGATAGTATGATTACAAATCATAAAAACACAGAGCTGTATTTGAGAAATACTATCAGATGATCGGGCAGTAGGATCTCAACAGGCACTGGCAATAAGTTGGAAAGGAAAACGAGCATGGAAGATAACAGAAATATAGAAAATCCAGGGTTATACCGTGAAGAATATGAACATGATAACTGCGGTATCGGTGCTGTTGTGAATATCAAGGGCATTAAGACACATGAGACCGTAAATAATGCGTTAAAGATTGTTGAAAATCTGGAACACAGAGCAGGAAAAGATGCAGAAGGAAAAACCGGTGACGGTGTAGGTATCCTTCTTCAGATCTCACACAAGTTTTTCAGAAAAGCCGTTGCAGAACTCGGATATGATCTGGGGAAGGAACGGGATTATGGTGTTGGTATGTTTTTCTTTCCACAGGATGAACTGTCAAGAAAACAGGCAATGAAGATGTTCGAGGTTATTGTCGAGAAAGAAGGACTGGAGTTCTTATGCTGGAGAATGGTTCCGACGACTCCGGGTATCCTCGGTAAGAAAGCTATTGATGTTATGCCATGTATCATGCAGGCGTTTATCAAGAGACCGGCAACCGTAAAAGCAGGACTTGATTTTGACCGGAAACTGTATTTTGTTAGAAGAATATTTGAAGAAAGTAACGATGATACCTATGTGCCATCACTTTCCAGCAAGACGATCGTATATAAAGGTATGTTCTTAGTTGGAGAGCTTCGTAAGTTCTATAACGACCTTCAGGATCCGGATTATGAATCAGCAATCGGACTTGTACATTCAAGATTCTCAACGAATACAACGCCTAGCTGGCTTCGTGCACATCCATACCGTTATCTTTGCCACAATGGTGAGATCAATACGATCCGTGGAAATGAAGATAAGATGATCGCCAGAGAAGAGACAATGGAATCCACGATCATGCAGGATGAGATGTACAAGGTTATGCCTGTACTTGATCCAAATGGTTCCGATTCCGCCAGACTGGATAACTGTCTGGAGTTCCTGGTATTAAATGGCATTCCGCTTCCACTTGCCGTTATGATCACGATTCCGGAGCCTTGGGAGAATGACCGATTTATGAGTCAGGAGAAAAAGGACTTCTATCAGTATTATGCAACTATGATGGAACCTTGGGACGGACCTGCATCGATCCTGTTCACAGACGGAGATATCATGGGTGCAGTGCTCGACCGTAACGGACTCAGACCTTCCAGATATTATATAACAGATGATGATTACCTGATCCTTTCCTCAGAGGTTGGTGTATTAGAGGTCGATCCGTCAAAGATCGTAAAGAAGGATCGTTTAAGACCGGGACGCATGCTTTTAGTTGATACGGTAAACGGCCGTCTGATCTCTGATGATGAGATCAAAGAAAAATATGCAAAAGCAAAACCATATGGTGAATGGCTCGACAGTAATCTGGTCAAGTTAAATGACCTGAAGATCCCGAACATCCGTGTAGAGGAATATACCGATGAAGAACGGGCAAAGCTTCAGAAAGCATTTGGTTATACATTTGAGGACTTTAAGAATACGATCTATCCAATGGCTGAAAAAGGTGCAGAAGCGATCAGTGCAATGGGAACGGATACTCCGCTTGCTGTACTTTCAAACAGTGACAAGCCATTGTTTAACTATTTCAAACAGTTATTTGCTCAGGTAACGAATCCTCCGATTGATGCGATCCGTGAGGAGATCGTTACATCAACTTCCGTATATCTTGGAAAGGATGGCAACATTCTGGAAGAGAAGCCGGAAAACTGTCATGTATTAAAGATCCATAATCCAATCCTTACAAATACTGATATTTTAAAGATCAAGAACATGAAGGTAGAAGGATTGAAGGTCGGCGTTCTTCCAATCCTTTACTATAAGAATACATCACTGGAAAAAGCGTTAGACCGGTTGTTCGTAGAAGCAGACAAGCTGTACCGTGATGGTGTAAATATCCTGATCCTGTCAGACCGTGGTGTCGATGAAACACATGTTGCGATTCCTTCCTTATTAGCAGTTTCGGCTATGCAGAAGCATCTGGTAAGAACCAAGAAGAGAACTTCGGTTGCGATCATTCTGGAGAGTGCCGATCCTAGAAATGTGCATCATTTTGCAACTCTGCTTGGTTACGGTGCCTGTGCTGTCAACCCATATCTGGCAATTGAGACGATCAAACAGATGGTAGACAGTCATCTGTTAAATAAGGATTTCAATGCGGCTGTTGATGATTACAATGCAGCGATCATGCATGGCATCGTAAAGATCGCATCCAAGATGGGTGTATCAACGATCCAGTCTTACATGGGATCCCAGATCTTTGAATGTATCGGACTTTCCAAAGAGGTCGTTGATAAATATTTCACAAATACAGTAAGCTGCGTAGGCGGTTCCGGTATCAAGGAGATCGAGAAGACAGTGGATGCCCTTCATTCATCTGCATTTGATCCGCTTGGCCTGGATACTAATCTTGCACTGACAAGCATCGGTGCACATAAGTTCAGAAGCGGTAAGGAAGAGCATCTGTATAATCCACAGACGATCTACCTGCTGCAGCAGGCGACCAGAAGAGGAGATTACAGCCTGTTCAAGCAATATACCGCATGTCTGGAAGATGAGACAAAACCATTCCATTTGAGAGGACTGATGGAATTCAAATATGCTGAGAATCCAATTCCGCTGGAAGAGGTAGAACCGGTAGAATCCATTGTAAAACGTTTCAAGACCGGAGCAATGAGTTATGGTTCCATTTCACAGGAAGCACATGAATGTATGGCGATCGCAATGAATACGATCGGTGGTAAATCCAATTCCGGTGAAGGTGGAGAGTCGATTGACCGATTAACAATAGGAAAAGACGGTAAGAACCGTTGCTCCGCGATCAAGCAGGTAGCATCTGGACGATTCGGTGTTACATCCAGATATCTGGTCAGCGCAAAAGAGATCCAGATCAAGATGGCACAGGGCGCAAAGCCGGGTGAAGGTGGACATCTTCCTGGTGGAAAGGTATATCCATGGATCGCAAAGACTCGGTTATCTACTCCGGGTGTCAGCCTGATCTCACCACCACCACATCATGATATTTATTCGATCGAGGATCTGGCACAGTTGATCTACGATTGCAAGAATGCAAACCGTGATGCAAGAATCTCTGTAAAACTGGTATCAGAAGCCGGTGTTGGTACAGTTGCAGCCGGTGTTGCAAAGGCAGGAGCACAGGTTATCCTCATCTCCGGTTACGATGGTGGTACCGGTGCAGCACCAAATAACTCCATTCATTATGCAGGACTTCCTTGGGAGCTTGGTCTGGCAGAGACACACCAGACATTGATCAAGAATGATCTTCGTAACAAGGTTATCCTTGAAACCGATGGTAAGCTGATGACCGGACGTGATGTTGCAATCGCAGCCATGCTTGGTGCAGAGGAATTCGGATTTGCAACAGCTCCGCTGGTAACCATGGGCTGTGTAATGATGCGGGTATGTAATCTGGATACCTGTCCGGTTGGTATCGCTACACAGAATCCGGAGCTTCGTAAGAGATTCAAAGGCAAACCGGAATATGTCATCAACTTTATGAAATTTATTGCAGAGGAGCTTCGTGAATATATGTCGAAGCTTGGTGTCAGAACGGTGGATGAACTGGTAGGACGTTCCGATCTGTTATATGCAGGAAAGGGAGCAGAGGACAGAAATGTTGATCTGTCACTGATCATCAATAATCCATATATTGACGCACCTCAGAATAAGATCAAATATAATGAGAAGCATCCATATGACTTCCAGCTTGAAAAGACGATCGATATGCGTGTTCTGTTAAAGAAACTCGGACCTGCTCTTGAAAAGGGACAGAAGAAGAGTATCGAGATCGATGTTGTGAATACCGATCGTTCTGTTGGTACGATCTTCGGATCAGAGATCACAAAGCGCTATGGAGATGCCTTGGAGGATGATTCTTACCTTGTAAAATGTAATGGCGCAGGTGGACAGAGCTTTGGTGCATTTGTACCAAAGGGACTTACCTTAGAGCTTGTCGGAGACAGCAATGACTACTTCGGAAAAGGACTTTCCGGTGGTAAGCTGATCGTATATCCGCCTCGTTCCGCAAAATTTGTCCATGAAGACAATATTATTATCGGTAATGTAGCACTTTACGGAGCAACCAGTGGCAAGGCATATATCAACGGCGTTGCCGGTGAGCGATTTGCAGTTCGTAACTCCGGAGCAACCGCAGTTGTTGAAGGTGTCGGCGATCATGGTTGTGAATATATGACAGGTGGTAAGGTGGTAGTCCTTGGACGCACCGGAAAGAACTTTGCAGCCGGCATGAGTGGTGGTATCGCATATGTTCTTGATATGGAGAATGACCTGTATAAGCGTCTGAATAAGGAAATGATCCATGTGGAAGCAGTATCCGACAAATATGAGATCGGTGAACTGAAGCAGATGATCATGGATCATGTAAATTATACAAATTCAGAGATTGGAAAACGAATCCTGGATAAGTTTAATGAGTATCTTCCAAAATTCAAGAAGATCATTCCAAAGGATTATGAGAAGATGATGAACACCATTGTTGCGATGGAAGAAAAGGGTTTGACCAGTGAACAGGCAACGATCGAAGCATTCTACAAGATTAAAAATGGAGGTAAATAGATATGGGAAAGCCAACGGGATTTTTAGAATATGAAAGAGAAACCAGTATAGAGATCGCTCCGGAAGAAAGAATTAAGAATTTCAATGAATTCCATATACCATTAAGTCTTGAAGAACAGAAGATCCAGGCTGCCAGATGTATGGACTGTGGTGTTCCATTCTGTCAGGCAGGTATGATGATCGGCGGTATGGCATCCGGTTGTCCGTTAAATAATCTGATCCCTGAATGGAACGATATGATCTATAATGACAACTGGGAACATGCTTATGCCAGACTAAGCAAGACCAATAATTTTCCTGAATTTACCAGCCGTGTATGTCCGGCTCTCTGTGAGAAGGCATGTACCTGTAATATTAACGGTGATCCGGTATCCGTAAGAGAAAATGAACGTGCGATCATTGAATATGCCTATGCAAATGGTCTGGTAAATGATCAGCCTCCAAAAGGAAAAACTGACAAAAAAGTTGCCGTGATCGGTTCCGGTCCATCCGGACTTGCTGTAGCGGATATGTTAAACAGCCGTGGACATGACGTCACTGTATATGAGAGAAGTGACAGACCGGGCGGACTTCTGATGTATGGTATTCCAAATATGAAACTGGAAAAAGAAGTCATCGACCGTAAGATCGCATATATGGAAAAGCGAGGCATACGTTTTATATTAAATACAGAAGTGGCAACCGGAAAGTCCACAGCAAAGTCACCGTATCCAAAGGATGACCAGATCACAGGATATCTGAAGAATCCAAATCAGAAGTATGTAAAGGCAGAAGATCTGTTAAAGGAATATGATGCAGTTGTACTTGCCTGCGGCGCATCCAATCCAAGAGATATCAAGGCAGCAGGCAGAGATGCGAAGGGAATCTATTTTGCGGTTGATTTCTTAAAGACAACGACAAAGAGTCTTGTAAATTCAAAGTTTGCAGATAAGCAGTTCGTGAACTGCAAGGGTAAAAATGTTCTGGTTATCGGCGGCGGTGATACCGGTAATGACTGTGTGGGAACTGCCGTCAGAGAAGGAGCAAAGAGTGTTACCCAGCTTGAGATGATGCCGAAGCTTCCGGATCAGAGAGCAGAGAATAACCCATGGCCGGAGTGGCCGAGAGTCTGCAAGACCGATTATGGTCAGCAGGAAGCAATTGCAGTATACGGACACGATCCTCGTATCTATGAGACGACCGTTAAGGAGTTCTTAAAGGATAAGGATGGTAATGTGAAGGGGGCCAAGTGCGTAAAACTTGACTGGCAGAAGGATCCAAAGACCGGCCGTATGAATATGACAGAGGTACCGGACAGTGAGTATGTGATCGACTGTGAAGTCGTTCTGATCGCAGCCGGATTTCTTGGCAGCCAGAAGTATGTAGCAGACAGCTTTGGCGTAGAATTAAATGAACGTACGAATGTGAAGACTGCATGTCCGAAGTCCTATGCAACAAATGTGCCAAAGGTATTTGTTGCAGGTGATATGCACAGAGGCCAGTCGCTGGTCGTATGGGCGATCCATGAAGGTAGAGAAGCTGCTGTTGCAGTAGATTCGATGTTGGTTGGATATACAAACCTGAACAGCTAAATATATTTATAGAAGAAACTGTTATGCAGATGTCCGGAGTGAGGATATCTGCATGGCAGTTTTTTCTGTTAAATATGTGCAAATTTTCTAATTTTTTGGGTTTTCTTTTATACTTATTGACAGAAAAACCGGGGGCGTTTAAAATAGATGTTATCTAGGTGAATTCTGCCCGGAACGATGTTTTAACAGAACAAAATCAGGCAGATGAGTAAAAAGAAGGAGAGTAAACTATGAGAAAAGGTAAGAAATTTATCTCAGCGGCACTAGGGTTTGCGCTGGTATTCCAGTCGTTTGCCGGAATTGGTCCGGTAGCTGTCGCTGCAACGGGAGATGTAGATATCAATTCGACATTTACCGACGCGAACTTTCGGTCATATGTATCATCGAATTTTGATACAAATAAAGATGGCACGTTGTCAGAAAAAGAAATTGATGCGGTAACATCACTGAATGTAAGTATCAGTACATATTCAAAGAAGATATCAAGTCTTGCAGGCGTGGATGTATTTACGTCACTGGAATATCTGGACTGTTCCGGTCAGGCAATTGGAAGTCTGGATGTAGCGGATCTGGAGAATCTGAAATCTATTAATGCATCGAGCGACCAGTTGACGACATTTACATTACCAAAGAAAGCAGAACAGCTTGCTTCTGTTAATCTTTCCTATAATCAGATCACAGATATCACATTCCAGACGACTTATGCAGCTCTGAAAGAATTAAATGTATATGGAAACCAGTTGACTTCGATCGATCTGTCAAAGCTGCCGGCACTTGTGCGGCTGAATGTTGGTTACAACGCTTTGTCGGTACTGGATCTGAGCAAGAACACGAATCTGGAATTCCTGCACTGTCAGAGCATGACAAAGCTGCAGACGTTAGATATATCAAGCAACAGTGCGGATCATACAAAATTAGCCTATGTTGATTGTTCCCATATGCTGTCGGGTGGTCAGGGTGCGATCAAAGAACTGGATGTTACAGGTGATACCGGCCTTAAGACACTGATCGCAGATGATAACTCCATAGATGTATTAAATATGGATGGAGCAACGTCACTACTGACACTGAGTGTAGCAGGAAATAAGATCAAGTCGATCGATGTGTCTAAAGAATCCAGTCTGGAAACATTGAACCTGTCCAATAACAGTATTCAGTCTGTGGATGTCAGCAAGAATGCGGTCCTGAAATATCTGAATCTTGGAGCTATGCTGTTAAGCACGATCGATGTTACAAAGAATCCGTTACTGGAGAAGCTGGATCTGAATTCCAACCAGCTTATGGAGGTCGATGTGAGCAAAAACACAGCACTGACAGAGCTGGATCTTTCGAATAACCGGTTACAGAGAATTAACGTTAAGAATAATACAGGTTTAACTACATTGAAGCTGGATAATAATTCATTAGTTGCAATCGATGTATCTTCCTGTCCTGGACTGTTGGAGGGTGAGTTCTCCTGTACAAATAACAGCAGACATATTTCTCTGTCAGAGCCAAACTACATCTTTAATATGGCGGATTTGGTAGCCGATGGATATCAGTCAGAGTATTCCGGTGTAGACCGTAAGGATGATACGATCGGATATGCATGTATCCGTACGACGGATCAGAATGGTAATAATCTGATCAAGAATGCAACACTTCAGGGATACACCTTATATACAGACGTTACCAATGAAAAGACACAGAATGTTGAATACAGCTACTATATCGGACTTGGAAAACAGACAGCAAAGTTTAAATTAATTGTGGATAATCCATTATCCTTAATTGTATGGTATACCTCAAATGGCAGTATTGTGAACAGTGGAAATGCAGAGTTAAGCCTTCGTGTCGGTGATACCACAACATTAGTTGCAAAGGATAAGAAGGAAAACGAATATTCCAAGGATATCATTTCCTGGAGCTCCAGTGATCAAAAGGTATTCAAGGTAGATAATGATGGTACGCTTACCTGTGTTGGTGCAGGAACAGCAACCCTTTATGTAAATATCAATAACAAAGCAAGAGCTTATATGACGATCAGCTGTCATAAGCCGGTAACAAAGGTTGTATTAAAAGACAAACAGAATGTTGAATATAATGATGGTGATACGATCGACCTGGTAGCAGGAAGCTGGGTTGGCGATGACCTGAAAACAAAAACACTTACAGCAACCTGCTATACAGATGAAGGCGTAGCAGACAAAGAGTATTCAGGCGTTACTTATAAGGTTACAACAACAGCAGATAAAGACAGCGCATCAAATTATAAAGTTGCAACCTGTACCAATGCAGGCGTGTTGACAGCAAAGGGGGCAGGTACAGTATACTTACATTGTATTTCAAAGGATTCAGGTGTAGATACAGTATTAAAGGTAAATGTTTCCCAGATGGGCGAAGGTGTAACACTGTCAGAACAGAAGACAACGATGTTCACAGGTGTATCTAAGACATTCACAGCAACAGTAACACCGGATACCGCAACAAACAAAGAACTTGTATGGTCATCCAGTGATGAAACCGTAGCGCAGGTTGACCAGAATGGTAAGGTAACAGCAATTTCTGAAGGAACTGCTACTATATTCTGTAAGCTGAAGGCAAATCAGGGAATATATGCAAGAACAGAGATCACAGTATATACAAGTGCAAATGGTGTAACCTTAAATCACACAGAATATACCCTGATCAAGGGAGCAACTGCAGAGGAAAGAAGAGTAACACTTGTTGCAGAGATCCAGGCAGAAGATACATCTTTATTTAAACCGAAATACAGTAGCAGTAATCCGGAGGTAGCAACCGTAGGAACAACCACGGGTATTGTAAGTGCAGTAGCACCGGGAGAAGCCATTATTACCTGTACGATTGCAGATGGTATATCAACCGAGTGCAAGATCACAGTTATACAGAGAGTAACCGGAATTCAGATTGTAAGAGAAGGAACTGTTATGAATTCCGGAGAGAAGATGAAAGTAACAGCAAATGTTATGCCTGCAGATGCAAGTAATCCGGATGTAGAGTGGTCATCTTCGGATGAGAACATTGCAGCAATTGCTGCTGATGGAACGATCACCGCATTAAAGCAGGGTAAAGTAATCATTTACTGCAAGGCTCTTGATGGAAGCGGTAAACAGTCACAGTTTAATCTTACAATTAATGAACTTGCAAAAGATATTACCGTTGATCAGACAAATGTAGTCGCATATATTGATAAAGATACGGTTGTAAAAACAAAGGTAACACCGGATACAGCAACCAAAAAGACACTGTCCTGGTCATCGGATGATACATCCATTGCAACCGTTTCGGGTGGAACAATGACAGTAGATGGAATCTCATATACGATCGGAAGAATCCGTGGTGTTGCACCGGGAACAACAACGATAAGATGTACAACACAGGATGGAAGTAATATTGAAAAAGAAATTAAAGTCACAGTTGTACAGCAGATCACAAATATCACACTGGATAAGACAGCAGTTGAGATCAATGCAGGCGAAAAAACTTCGATCGCAGCATCTGTATTACCGGCAAATGCAGGTAATAAGAAGGTTGTATGGTCATCTTCCGATGAGAAGATCGCAAAAGTAGATCAGAAGGGTATGATCACAGCGGTTGGAAGAGGTACAGCCGTAATCACATGCAGTGCTGCAGACGGAATGGGTGCTAAGACAACCTGCCGTGTAACGGTTAAGCAGAGAGTTACATCAATCAAGTTAGATGCAACGACAATGAAATTATTTGTGGGCAATAAACAGTCCTTAACACAGACGGTATTACCGGAAAATGCGAATATGGCTACTGTAGAGTGGAGCTCCTCAAATGCAAAGGTTGCACAGGTAACATCTTATGGTCAGGTTACTGCAATGGCAGCAGGAAAGGCAGTTATTACATGTAAAGCAAAGGATGGAAGCGGCGTATTCGCAACCTGTAGTGTTACGGTTGTAAATCCGGTACAGACCATCAAACTGAATCAGACGCAGAGAACAATCTTAAAGGGTAAGAAATATACATTAAAAGCAAAGGTTGGACCAAAGAATGCAACCAGCAAGGCTGTAACCTGGAAGTCTTCAGACAAAAAGATTGCAACAGTAAGCTCAAAGGGTGTTGTAACTGCTAAGAAAGCAGGTCGTGTAACGATTACATGTACTGCGAAGGATGGAAGCAATGTTTACGCAACCTGTTCTGTAACCGTTGCAAATCCGGTTAAGACGATCAAACTGAATAAGAAAAAGGTTACGATCAAGAAGAAGGGAACATAT
>JABLTO010074947.1_pt1 | contig 15469 bp, 14 predicted proteins | sample 7160091 | NCBI WGS metagenome assembly JABLTO01 (sample SAMN14651225, study PRJNA627086) | human gut metagenome | isolation source: feces | host: Homo sapiens
CCGGAAAAAAACAGACCCAGGTTACTGCAGGCGGTAATCACGGGCTAGGTAAAAGTGTTTACTACCGTGTCGGGATCGGAATCGTGATTTTTTATTCTCGTATCCAAAAAGAGGACGGATTTGAATCCAGATTAATTATTACTCTGGTCGAAGATGAAAACAAAAAGAATCTGGACGGTACGGACGCTACAATCCTGAACCATATTGAGCCTTCCTCTGCCGGGAAGGCATGGTGGGGCCTTCGCGAAGGAGAAGATCTGCTCCCGCTAACTGATGAGGAATTTATTATTCCGTTATTGAAAGTTTTCGGACTTGCTCCCTTTAAGGGCACGGAGACGGGGACATCAGTAATTATTCCGTATATCAATTCTGCAGATCTGCTGAATCAGATAATCCCTCCAGAGGCAGAAATCAAAGACGATGTGAAAGATCATCTGAAAACGGTATGGCTTTCTAACCTGGCGGACTATCTCAAGCTTTCGATTCAACGGTGGTATGCGCCTAAAATTCACAACCGGGAAATCAATAAGTTTTCGGATAAGAAATGGTTATTAGTTACTGTAAACAAGGTTCCGATTCAAAAGCAGAGTCTTTTGCCGGTATTTAATCTTACACAGGAACTATATACAACCGCACTTGCCAAGGTACATGGAAAAGACTATGTCAGCCCGATATATCCTCAAATAGAGTGTCTTCCTGTTAATATTCAAAAATATTTTGATGGTTCCATGACATCAGGATATGTTGCCATGGTGAAAATTAGCAGATCAGAATTAAACGGAACCCAGAATCTTCTGAGTCCGTATGATTATTTCGGACATTATGAGGCGGACGGAGGGCTGAACGAGCCTGTAGTGATGTATACCCGTGATTTGGGGATGGTTATTGATTATTCAGTTACAGGTCCTTGGGTTAAAGGATTGACTACTCCTGAAAGCCGCGAAGAATTTATCTTTGCCTTTTACGTGCCGAATACCGCTAAAAAGCTCAAATCTGATTTGACAGTTGCCGAATATGCTGGGGTATCCTTTGGACAATACCTGCGTGACTGTGAGGCATCCGACCATATGGAGTGGAATGATCCGGTGAAGATGCAGATAGTTTCACGTATACAGAAGAATGTCGTAAATCAGATAAATAATAAGATTAATAAAGCAGCAGCTACTCCTGTAAATGCTACTGCTAGCAAACTATCTAACCGCCTGGGTAAAAATCTCCTTCCTCGTGTAGGTTATGGAAAGAAAACAAGCGGTGGAAACGGTGGTTCTGGTAGCGGTGGCGGTGGGAAAGTCAGCAACATTTTGTTTGAAATAACTTCACAGGCAGTTCGAGGGAACCTGCTGACAATAGACTTTTCATTTAAAATGCTGCATTCTTGCAAGTCAGCCAAAGTATCTATCATCGTCGCCTCAGAAGGCGGATGGATTGATCCCGAATCCTGGCAGGAAGAAATCGGCACGCCGTTTCCTGCAGTAATTCGAGAGTGTTGTGCATTATCTATGACATCTGGCGTTATTGTTGAACCACGACCCATCGAGCTTATTTGTGATGCCGATAATCCTGTTGACGGCATAGAAGAATTTGATCTGTCTATGCAATATGTTGAAGGCTCTTTATCTGCCGCAACAATCAAAATAGATTCAAAAGTCTTCAATCTTGGGCTTACGGGACGTCTCGTTGTAAATGCCGTTGATAAAAAGTACCGCTTTAATTTCAAGGTTGAGTAAAGGAGTATGATATGCAAGATCTATATTTTTACCCCAAATTAACTCCCGAACTCAAAGAAGCATGCGGGTACTCTTCGGACAAGTATATTTTCTCTTATGAGTATCAGGGTGAGTATCATGGCCTTCGTCAAAAAGGATCTTCTACGCTGAAGCTTTCCGATCCTCTGGAAATTTGGAAGATAGAAACTGAAGGAATTAGAATAAATAAGAACGTTAGAATTGCTTACCCTCAGTTTCTGTACGGAAAGGATGGAATCGCATGCCAGGGTGCCGAGCTTGGTATTTGCATTACATGGACCAATAGGGCACTTACACAAACCGGTATTATATTACCTGTTAATGATGTGACATTGCCGCAGGGACGAAGCTGCAAGTTTGAATTCTCTTTCGATCCGGGAACGATATTGGGTGATTTGGAACTAACTCTGAACTTATATATCAAAAAATCTGCTGCAGAAATCCTACCAAATGAAGATAGTCTCATGAATGAGGCGGGGGTTTCAGTTGGTGAACTGGAAACTGTCGTCCTGGATTTCAGTAGCATTTATATGGAATTCCCAATTGAAGAATTCAAGTCTGAAAAAGAACCGCTATGGTGGGTTGAATTCTCTCAGTGGGAAGATCCTAAGGTTTCTGACTTGTTTACTCGGGATAATGTATGCCTATATCTGAATCCATATTATAGTTGCTGTCCCGCACCGTCCACAAGCGGAGATGAGAGCACGATCAAAAATCTGGATTTGCTAATAGATATCCTTGCACAGACCTATATGCTGATGTTTACGCGACTGAGTGAGGATGACCTCCGGGCAACTCAGCAAGATATCGGGTTGTCGCCGAACTCCATTTGCAGCATCCTTCATCAGTTTATCGAAGAGTGTGAGGAAGAACTGCATTTTGAGACACCAGAGGCGCTCTTAAAGAGCCTTCAAATAAATATCCGCAAGAAACTGGAGGCGACTAATAATGGCTGATTTTGGAAAATATAAAATGTCTTTTGCTGAAGCCAGAACAGTTGTCGATGCTCTGGACAATATGAGTGATGTAGAGTTTCAGGATCAGATTCGCCACTGGGCGAGATACGATGTTCCCGATACAGAATACAGCGCATTCTACAAACCTATTCGAGAAGCGCTGATAGAGACCTTTGATAATACGCTCAGAGAAAGCGCATATCATGTGAACTATAATCTTGATTTGACTGTGGGAATAAAGCTGTACGAATTACTAAATCCCGCGAAGGGGTTTACAATTATTCAGGCCAATGACGATGATATCTGGCGTTATGTTTCTGTACGTGTGATGCCGGATATCACGTTCATCCGATATCCTAATATCCCGGATGACATACAGATACTGCAGGAGTCCCTGCCCGGATTATCATACTCTATTGCTGTTCGAACCGAAAAAGACAGTATGCGAATTAAGAAAAAGCGTTTCTATTCACATACCAGAAGAATCTGGCTGAAAACACTATGGTGGTATATTCATCTGGGATGGCAGGGAGATTCAGAGACTACATATGCGGTTCTGAAAAACAACGGAACCAACATTATAAGTCATTTTATTGAAAGACCTGGTCGCGGATATCGGCCCGAGTTGTTCCGCTATATGCTTTATGCATATTCGCTGCTTCCAGAGCAGAAAGACAGCACCTTCAGAGCTGCCGCCAAGATGAATCTGGCTAAATGTGTAACTGTAGAGCCAGCTTTGACTGAAGGCGGTGAAAAGGAATATGCTCGGCGTTTGTTCGATGAAGTGGCGGCAAAGGGGATAAAAGATGATGACAATGAATGAATTAATTCGCAATAACTGGAAAACAGATATTGTCGGATATGCCCAGGATATTCCCGTTCTGAAAGAGTCCAGATATCCTGCCTGGACAATTAAATATGAGGACAGTTACGGGGTGGCCATTCCTTACAGCGGCCCTGAAATCATCAATGAGACCTTCGCCAACGCCAAATTATACAGTACTTTGATCCCTATTCACGGACAAACACCTGTCTCTGCAATTGTTCTGCAGACCGGCGCACCCGATATTGCAGTTCCTTTTGCAACACTTTGTGAGGCATTGGTAGACCCGGGGCACAACGGAGAAAGGCGCTGGGCGATAGAGTCTTCTCCTGTTGCTTGGTGGAAAGAGTGGAAGGAACTACTCGGAAACAGAAACATCGATGAGCGTATATACGACATACTGGGTGAACTGTGCGTTTTGCGCCGACTGTTTGAACTCGGAGAGGAACCTGAATGGAACGGGCCGACAGGTGCATCCTATGACATCGAATTGGTAGATCGATTTGTGGAAGTTAAGTCTTCTACCGTACGTGATAAGCGCGAAGTGACAATAAGTAGTCAGTTTCAGCTTGACCCTCCGGGTAAATCATTAAATCTGGTGTTTTGTCAGTTTGAGCCCACCGTCCAAACCGGAGAGTCAATTGACAGCATTGTCGACTGGTTTGGGGGAATCGGCTACAATATTTCCGTTCTGAATGAAAAACTGGCCTCTAAAGGATTTGAAATCGGAATGAGTTCCAGAAAACGCACTTTTTTACTTCACAGCATGTTGAAGTACACTGTGGATGAATCTTTTCCACGCATTACTCCCGCATCGTTTGTTGGGGGCACTATGCCTGCGGGTATAACAAAAATATCATATACTGTTGACCTTAGCGGAATGGTCCCTGAGTCAATGTTGCAAGGAGTTACAGATGAAATATAAGACCGTTGATCTCTGTGCTGGAATAGGCGGTATACGCAGAGGTTTTGAATTGACAGGACAATTTAAAAATGTTCTGTCAGCAGAAATAGATGAGCTGGCATGCCAGACATATGAGCACATGTTCCATGATGATCCGCGTAATGATCTGACATCGACAGAATTTAAAGACAGGCTTGTTGAAACAAAATATGATGCTATTCTGGCAGGATTTCCGTGCCAGGCATTTAGTAAGGTGGGCCTTCAACTCGGCTTCCGCGATAAAACCAAAGGAACGATTTTCTTTGATATTGCAGAAATGATACAAAGAACACAGCCAAAGTTTGTGTTTCTTGAAAATGTTGAAAATTTAGTTCGACACGAAAAAGGAAGTACATTCAGAACGATAATTAACACGTTGGAGAAGGAACTGAATTACAAGGTAATCGGCGTAACAACGAATTCTACAGGTGAATTGGATTACAATCCGAGTGATTTTGTTCGCAATTCCAAGGATTTCGGAATACCTCAGAACCGGCCTCGAGTATACATTATTGCATTCAACAGACGCTATTTCGGAAGCCATCTGGAAAAGATACCAAATGCCATTCCAAAGGCCCGAAAAGGTAATCCTTTGTACGTAGACCTTAGAGACGTACTGGAAAAGGGCAAAGTTCCTCCCCGTTATTTCCTATCTGCAGGATATCTTGAAACGTTAGAACGCCATAAGGTGCGCCAGAATAGCCGTGGATACGGGTTCGGTATGAAAGTTGTAAATGATCCCTCCATTGAACATCCGATTTCCAGCGCGTTACTTGCGACCGGAGGTAGCGGCCGTGAGAGAAATCTTGTTTATGATCCTGCTAACGGAGAAAAATATGCCGGAATAGAAGTAAAAGGGAAATATTCCCCAATTAATAGCAAGTATATCCGTACAATGACACCTTCAGAATGGGGAAAACTACAAGGATTTATCAATTATGCATTCCTCAACGAAGACGGCTCTGAAGGGTTTTCTTTTCCGGATTCTGTTGCGGATGTGCAGAAGTATAAACAGTTCGGTAATTCTGTCACTATTCCGGTAATTGAGAGCATGGCACAGTTTATCTGTGAGTGTCTTGAACAGATGACTGCAGAATTCTCTCCTGTTGAGCAGCGTCTTTACACTATGTACGGAAAGCATTTCCTCATGTGCAATGAATTGTATCGGGTAATGAGAGATACACTGCGAGATAACACGTTTTTACATTGGGTAGACGCATATTTTAACTTTGGCCTGGATATTCCGTTCAGGACCAAAGATCTGGCAAACTTCCTGGGTTACTCCTATGCACGAGGATCACAGATATTAAATGATCTTGTGGATATCGGATTTGCTGAAAAATTGGACAGGGGTATATATAAGTTCACCAGCAAGTTTATTCAAGAGATTGTTTGCGACAGTAAGACTTCTGTAGGGAAAGATTAATGTAACATTGTTCATATTCTTCGGAGGTAATAATAATGGCTGATACACTAAACTCGATGTTTAAAAAGTTTATAGGAGAATATGCAAGTGAATTATCTGAAGCCCGTGCAACCGAAAACTATAAAAGGCCTTTTGGTAACTTAGTCAGGCAGAACATTGCAGAAAAATTGCAAGAAGTAATCCCTGAGTCTTATTACAAAGTCAAGGGCAGCGTGGGAGCTGGACGCTGGACGGATGTCCCTTGGATCGCGGTCTTTGATACCAGGGTAACTAAATCTGCCCAAAGAGGCGTTTATATCGTTATTTACTTAACAAAGAAAGCAAAACTTTGTATCTTACTTTAAACCAAGGCGCTACGGATGTTGCGCAAGATGGTGGGACAGCTTCTGGAGGGAAACTTGCTTTTACTGGTATCGCAAACGCTAATAATGAAAAGACAACGGATGCATTAAAAGAACGCGCACATAAGATACATGAAGCTATCGGAGAAATAACGGATGCTTGCTACGGCCCCATTGACTGTGGGTCAAAGGCTTATGATGCAGGTTGCATATTTTACCAGGAATATCATTTAACGGACATTCCTGATGATGCTGGTTTAATTCGAGATTTATTACAGTTCATTTCTTTGTATAAAGCATACTATGCTCTATTCGTAGAAAAGTCAGTTGAAATTACTCCTCATCCAGGGAAAGAAGGTGAAGGTTCAGTGCCAGTATCAACAAAAGGAGCTCTAAAGCAGATCAAGGACTATATCGAGGCCAAAGGCTTTACATATAAGGATGAGTTGATTGAAAACTTTTTCCTCAGCTTGAAGACTAAACCGTTTGTTATCCTTGCAGGAACATCCGGAACTGGAAAGACTCGTTTGGTTAAGTTGTTTGCCGAAGCGATTGGTGCAGAATATCAACTTGTTTCTGTTCGCCCAGACTGGAGCGATGGAAGTGACCTGTTTGGACACTATGATCTGAATGGAAATTTCATCGACGGTCCTGTATGTAAGTGCTTTAAGCTAGCTTATGAAAGGCCTAATAAGCCAGTATTCCTTTGCCTGGACGAAATGAATCTGGCAAGAGTCGAGTATTATCTGAGTGACATCCTGTCTGTAATCGAATCACGTGAAAAGATTGCAAACGGTAAGGTGATCACAACACCGATTGCACAGTATGAGAACGGAATTCCGGACAATTTGTATTTTGTTGGCACTGTGAATATGGACGAGACTACGTTCCCTTTCAGCAAAAAAGTACTGGATCGTGCCAATACCATCGAATTCAGTTATGTTGATTTGATGCCGAGTTTTGATATGGTGCCAGAGTTACCTGATAAGCTGCAGTTGCCGAACAGTTTCCTTCGTACGGAATATTTGATTTTGAGCAGAGATTGTTTAGGCGAGCAGGAATACGTGTGTGAGATCTGCTCTGAGCTGCAGGCAATTAATGAAATTCTAGTTAAGGCAAATGCTCATGTTGGCTATCGTGTTCGTGACGAGATCGTTTTCTATATGCTGAATAACAAGCTCGAAGGAGACCTCCTGTCACATAACGAGGCATTTGATAATGAAATTATGCAAAAGATACTTCCACGAATCCAGGGAAGCTCTGCATCAGTAAGAGATATGCTCTGCGAGTTGTTCAAAATCTGTGCAGCAGATCAAAACCAGAAGACCGGTGATACAGATTCGGAAAAAATGCGCAAAGTGCTGAGCGATACTTCTATCACCTGCAGATATCGTAAGAGTGCAGAAAAGCTGGAACTTATGGTCCGTAGATTTGAAGAAGATGGTTTCACATCATATTGGTTATAAAGATGTCAGAGTTTTTTGAGTAATTGTGAAGGGAGGCAAACCTAATGGATGAAAGCAGGATTCCAGATGAGCTGGTATATCTTCAGACTGACCTGTTGACTGTAACTATCAAAGGCGCAGCCTCTCATCCTGATTTTCCAGGGGTTGAATTCAAGGAGAAAGAATCCACACTGCGCATCGCCTGTGATGATCCGTATGAGATTAATTTGAGTGGAGACGCTGAGACATTATCATTACAGACTGCTGGAAAGGCTACCTATGGCAATTACCGTATGCGTCCGCTGTTTTTTGAACAGCAACGTTACGAGATCATTATTGAACCTGAAGAGGAGTACAAGATTGAATTCTGGCATGACAATTATAATGTCAGGAAAAATGTAACTCCCGTTGGCCGCAAATCAAATATGCTATCGGGTGTTATCAATTTCGGAAACGAGATTGGAATGTCTGATCTTACTGTGCTTGTTGATGGCAAAAGCTATTTGAAATTGACTATTGAGGTATTCCCTTCGAAGATTGGGTATAAAGATGACTATAAGTCTATTGTGTCGGATGTTACGGCAGAGGTTTATAATCTTGTCTTTGATTTCCTGAAAAAGACATATGATTCTTTTGATATCTCTGCCAATAAGCAGTCTTCACCTGTGGAGTTCTTTGCCATTATCCGTAGAATCTATGATGAATTTCTTTCAGCGGCAGACATGGTTATTGCAAAGCCTCATCATATGCTGGAAACTGAGCATGTGGTCCTTCCGAATCATAAAATTAAGCGTACTGATAACGGGACGCTGAGATGGATTGAAAAACATCCTGATCGGACTATACGGTCGGGTGACCGTGTCATGGTTGAGCGGGCGCTTGCTGTGAAAAAATATGTTACCTATGATACCAAGGAGAATTGCCTGACAAAGTATATGCTCCAGAGCACGGTTAAACGGCTGGAGTATTTCAAAAGGCAATACCTCAAATTGAGCCGCGACACTGATCTTGCTGTGGTGAATCAGATTGATATCATGATCAAAAGTATTCAACGACGTTATAACACAGGCTTTCTAAAAGAAGTAGAGGCAGTACCAGCTAAGTCCGGTATGTCGCTGGTGTTCAGTATGGCACCCGGTTATCGCGACTTATATCGTTGCTATCTATTACTGCAGCATGGCCTGTCCGTAACAGGCAGCGTATTCAATGTTTCCGTAAAGGATCTTGCAGTTCTCTATGAATACTGGTGTTTCATTAAGCTTAACAGCCTGATGAAGGCACGTTATGAACTACTCTCACAGGATATCATCAAGGTTTCCAGTAATGGCCTTTTTGTATCATTGATCAAAGGTCAGCGCAGCCGCGTTCGTTATCGTAACCCTGAAAATGGTGAAGTCATAACGCTATCTTATAACCCAAAGGAAGTCTCAGGCGTAACCGTTCCACAGAAGCCAGACAATGTCCTTAGTTTAAAGAAAAAAGGCGCACAGGTAGACTACGAGTATGTCTTTGACGCCAAATACAAAATTAACCCTGCTATGGAAGGCAGTACATATCAGAAGATGTATAAGACTCCTGGTCCACAGGAGGACGATATTAACACTATGCACCGTTACAGGGATGCTATCGTTTATCAGAGCGATGCCTCTCCATTTGAACGGACCATGTTTGGTGCATATGTTTTATTTCCCTACAAAAGCCAAGAAGAGTATCGGAACCATCACTTCTATCAGAGTATTGAGCAGGTTAATATCGGTGGTCTTCCTTTCCTGCCATCAACTACAGAACTGGTAACCGAGATGCTGGATGAGCTTATCTCTGATTCGCCTGAGTCAGCGTTTGAACGTGCAACTTTGCCAGCTGGTATAGAGGATCGACTTGTAAAGGTGGATTGGACCAATAGAGATGTTCTGATTGGTACTCTGCGCAGTAATGCACAACTTCAGGTTTGTTTAGAGAAGAATTTTTACTATATTCCTGCTAATCTGGTCAAAGATGAAAATCTGCCCATTCATTACGTAGCTTTATTTCAGACACCTCGTATTTTTTCGGATAAGGCTGGTATCCATTATTATGGCGAAGTTCTGCGCACCGCTTTAGTCAGAAGAAAGAATATTCATGAGGTGCCTCAGACACATGGCAATCCCGATGATCTATATTACCAGTTCCGGATTAAGGAATGGATCCTGATGGAAAGGCCGATTCTTCCAAAAGAGTCGGGGTTTGTATATGAATTCACCAATATGTTCCTAATGGAAAATGTAGAATATGTGCCGGAGCTACTGCTGCGTTCTGAAGAGGAGTATCGTTTTTATACGGAGTTAAAGCGTCGTACAGGCACTGCGCTCGATAATAATGAATCATCAACCGGATTTGAACTTGGTGACATTAAAGTTGTGTTTGAAGATGGACAGATCCAGATATATAAAGGCGGAAAAACAGCCGGTACTTGCAATATCATAGAATTCTCCAGGCAACCGAATGCGACATTCAGGCGATTGCAGAGATGTGTCAGTTCATTGTATGAATAGCAGAAAGCCATGAGGTATAAGATGAACATAAAAATGAAGCATAGTCTTATGCTACAATCGCTAAGTCCATTAGCATTATTGACGATTATCAGAAACTTTTCTTTCAAATTGCCAAATGGTGAGTCAATGGCAGATCCATTATGGTGGAACGACTTCTTTCACATTAATAGGGTTCTAATTGTTGTGTTTATTCTGTGCGCAGTTTGGATTGTAGCTGCAGCATGGTCTTTTGTGTTTTTTTCCGCTTTCAAATGGACTGACAAAAAGCAAGGATATCATTTGTCTTCTTATGAAGAGATCGAAGATGCAAGTCTTAATTTTTTTATGACCATGATAATCCCGTTGTTGATTGATGATGTTGGTACAATTCAGGGGGCAGTAACTTTCTTCATTATTGTCGTGATGATGTGTGCATTACTAAACAGAACAAATCTATATTATGCGAATCCGGTACTTGCTATTCTTGGATACCATGTTTACGAAATACAGTTTGAAGAGAATAACACATATGGAAATGCTAAATGCATTGGTGTTGTAAAAGGTAGGCTTCCAGAAGAATCAGGCAGTATAGAGTATAAGCCGATTAATAGAAATGTTCTGTACGTCAAGGAGATGAAAAAATGACAAAGGGTGAAATGCAGACCATAATAAACTCAATAATGTTTTCCAGAACAGAATTCGGTATTGAAATATTCGTATGTCTTCGAGGAGATTATGGATATAAGGTAAAAAGACTGCGGGCGACAGACAAACTTCTGTCTAGCACAAGGCGAAACCTCGCAGATACCATATATAACCGCTACATGTCTCCTGACATAGAATACGATTCTTCAGAAAACATTGCAGACAACAAAAAGGCAATATACGAAATTATCCAGAGCAGAGAATATCGGCCGTTTTCATTCCTTGAACAAGCAAAAGCTTGTACTGACAACTATTCTGAGAATGATCGGAAAGATTTAGCTGGTTTTTTGTTCCGAATCAATTTGAATGACAGCTATTTCTGGATCTATCAGCATGTATACTCTGTTTCGAGAATTGATCGCAGTAAGCACATTTTAGCGCTTCTTGTTAAAGACACTTATGACGAATTTGATAAGGATATTGTTCAGATTGATTCCCGTGCAGATGTGATAATCTTTGGAAGCAGCATTGTGACAGCGAAAATTGACTTAATGCAGCGATTTTTTGGTTTTGAACAGTACATACGTGCAGGTGCTCAAAAAACTATAGAGATTATCGGTTCTATGGATATTGTGACGGGCCTTGAGAAATTCATTGCCTTAGAGAATAAGAGTCGATTAACCAATGCGAAAAAACTTCTTAAGGCAAAGAACTCTCCAGTATTAAAAATGAAAAAAGAGATTTTGGTTGATAGATTAAAATGCCATTCTCGATACAAAACTATGTTCAAGTTTGAGGATGATCATATCGTAATCGATTCTCAAAAAGATGCAGCTGCATTTATTAAGATGGTCAATGACGATTATGTTCGATCTGAATTAACAGGACAAGAATATGATAGTTCTGCAAAATCGCTTTTGGAACCTTCCGAAGAAAGCGCAGGGATGTAGCGATTGGATTACTAGAGGTAATGCTATGGAAAACGGAACAAAACTCAGAATCCTATATTTATATCAACACCTTGTTCAACATACCGATGCCGAGCATACATTATCGACCGCCGAGCTGATGAAGATCCTCAAAGAAGCCTATTCCTTTAAGGTCTCCCGCAACACGATCAGCGATGATCTTGCTATGCTCCATGACTGCGGCCTTCATATCGAGCACTATGAGTCTACGCAGAACAAGTACTACTATGATGGACATGTGTATGAGCTGCCGGAGCTCAAGGTGCTGGTCGATGCAATTGCGTCCTCCAAGTTCATCACCCAGAGGAAAAGTGAAGAGCTGATTACCAAGCTGCTTACTCTGACCAATTCTCAGAATGCAGCAAAGCTTCGTCGGCATATCTATGCTGCAGGGCGCGTGAAGTCTGAGAATGAATATGGATATTACATCGTCGATGCAATCAACGAGGCGATCGATACCAAGAGGAAGATCTCGTTCTACTACACCGATTTCGATATCGCAAAGCAGCGCTATGTCACAAACGACGGCAATCCGTATACGGTTAGCCCGTACACATTGATCTGGGACGGTGATTACTATTACATACGCGGCTTCTGCGATGAGCGCCAGGAAATGCGGAATTTCCGTCTGGATCGTATCGCAGAGCAGCCGAAGATCCTCAACCAGATCGTAGTAATGCCGTCGGAGGACTATACTCCGGCAGACTATAGCAAGCATGTATTCCGGATGTATGATACCGAAGAGCCGGTCAAAGTGCAGCTGTATTGCCATGTATCGGTCATGAAATACCTGATCGATAATTTCGGTACAGACTTTGAATGTGAGCCGGTCGATGCAGAGCATTTTAAAGCAACAGTCAGCGTATGCACCAGCACTACCTTCTATCGCTGGGTATTCGGTTTCAACGGAAAAATAAAAATCGTTGGACCGCAACAGGTTACAGATGAATACAAAGAAATGCTTTTAAGTGCATTGAATCAAATGTGACCGCCTTGGTGCTCAAAATTCTGCGCACCACTGTTCCATTAAGCAGAAGCCCCTTGATTCTCGGATCAAGGGGCTTTATAATGAAGTTACTGGAACAACTTGTTCCGTTATCGCTTGAAAGGAATATAAGCCATGAGAGTTATGAGCGAAGAAACGATGGCAAGCATCATTTCCTATATTGATCAATATTACTGCGACAAGCATACTACGCCTTCTGCAGGTGAAATCTCTATGGGCGTTGGTATTCCCAGAACGACCGCTTATCGCTACCTGGTCGAAATGGACAATCGCGGAATGATCGAATACGATGGTAAATCTCGTACCATCCGTACTCCGATGATCAATAAGTTTGCTCCCGACTCGGCACCTTGTCCGCTTGTTGGATCCATTCCATGCGGTTCAGCACAGACAGAGGAAGAAAACATCCGGGAATATATCAGCCTTCCTGTTTCCCTTTTCGGGAATGGCCAGTTTTATATTCTGGAGGCCTCCGGTGACTCTATGGTTGATGCGGGCATCAATGACGGCGATCTGGTTGTTATCCAAACAGATTGCACTGCTGAAGTTGGCGACATTGTAGTTGCTCTTACCGAGGACAACGAAAACACATTGAAGGTTTATGGCGGTGTTGATCACGATACGAAGAAAGCAATTCTTGAGTATCGGAATCAGGACAAATATCCCAATGAGGTCATTCTCGTAAGACATCTGGTCGTTCAGGGCGTAGCCAAGCATGTAATCAAAGCTTTATAAGAAGACATCAATACCATCGGAGGTGACATGCGATTATGAATACATACGACGTGAAGTGCCCTATATGCGGCGCTGTCAATCGCAGTCTTTTCCTGGAGGAAACAGACGGATGGATGGAATGTGATCACTGTGGCTGCGCGGTAAGATACTGCTGGAGCCCACAGATGAGAAGACGGGTCCCGATATTCGTAATCCGAAATCTGCAGGCACAGACACTGCCCGCAGACTGAACCCACGCAACAAGAAGGGAGATATGGAATTGTCTTATGAAAACTCGAAGTGGCGCTCTAGAAAGGTATATTGCCCCAACTGCCGCCATTTGGTCATTGGCTATGAAGGAAAAGATGGGGCAACAAGAATGACTTGTGACAGATGCCAGACCGTAATGGTCAGCAAGAGAATGGGCCGCAGGCATGATCGCATCGACATCTACGCCCCTGCCGGGCAGGAGCATATCTAAAACAACTAAATGAACGTGGCATAACGACGGAATGGTTGAGATGAAACAGGCTGCATAAATCCATTGCCAGGTCACATGCCGTAAGATCGGTCAGTTAAACCAGACATACATGAGAGGCTGCCGACAAGACGGGATTCCTACACAGTTAGGATCCCCGCCTTGCCGGTGGTCTCTTTTTTTATTCCGGCAAGGCTTTCGAAACTCAAACATCATATCGAAAGCCTGACATGCATTAAGGGCTGAGGATACATATATTGCTCACTTTCGAAAAATGAAAATTTTCAGTTTTTCGAAACAGCAGTATCGGTACCCTTACTTTAGTGCACCCTTTTTCGGGGACCTGGGTCAGGAACGTACTGTGGGCAATGGTATCCTTTGCTCTTCCGCAGCAGGCGGAAAGGAAAACAGTATGTACTTTGACGCAAATGATTTCGCAGCCCGTTTACAGACTCTCCGTAAAGCCCAAGGAATGACGCAGGAGGAGCTTGCCGAAGCTCTGAATATCAGCTTGGAGCATCTCAGCAAGATGGAGCGAGGTAAGAGAAAGCCATCGATTGACCTGATTGTGGCTATGGCCTGCTACTTTCATGTGAGTACCGACTATCTGCTTATGGGGAAAGATCATGACAAGGTGGACAGCCGCACAAAACTTCTGGATGTGGTGGCTCAGCTGGCGGAAATCGCAAAAAGCCTGTAAGTCTAACGGCGATGCACGAAAACGCAAGTTCAATGCATCACTTGCAAAAAAACCTGCAAATCCGTACAACCAGGGCGGGCAACCCGTACTGCCGGTACCTAAAGAAATATCTCCCTATCCACTAAAATTGAACCTGTAAGGAGCCAAGAAAACTCCGGACATGAACCTTGAAAACTACATATCATTCTTCAGGTACGAACCTGTGATGAGGAGCTACATCAGCGGCGAAACGCACTGCCCGCCATCCGGCAGGCGAAGGCGTGAACCGGCCTGTAAGTATCGGATTGCTTCCAGTATACAGCATTGATCCATCACAGCATAATGATACTTCTGTACGCAGCTCGGTGAGAACCACGGAGGGGTTAGAGTCCCATGGATCTGGTAGCAGCCAGACGCCTGAATGTATTCCCGGCAGGCCAGAGCGTCTGCCCGTTCCCAGGGGTGTCGAGGACAAATGTGGGGATAACATATTGATTGAGATGAAGCCTATCAAGGCTTTCTTGGGCAGGAAGCGATTCCTGCCCTTTTACATAAAACTGAGCAAGGAGGAAAATCATGCTTAAAAAAGATTGGAACTATCGGCGTGGTGACATTTATCTGGTTGATCTTGGCGAACATCGCGGCAACATTCAGGGCGGCGTTCGACCGGTTATCAATATCCAGAACAACAGCGGCAATTTCTTCGGACCGACCTTGATTGTCGTGCCGCTTACGACGGAGCTGAAGAAGCTTGTTCAGCCTACGCATTACGTCATTGAGAAGCAGCTAG
>JABLTO010244003.1_pt1 | contig 15456 bp, 15 predicted proteins | sample 7160091 | NCBI WGS metagenome assembly JABLTO01 (sample SAMN14651225, study PRJNA627086) | human gut metagenome | isolation source: feces | host: Homo sapiens
AATTAAAATTCTGCTCTGAGGTGTTCATGTTCCGTAAAAAATGCGTCGCCCTGCTGCTGTTTTTCGTATTGCTGACAGGTTTGTTTAGCGGTTGTGCAGTTTCCAAAGAAATCTCTTCCTCTCCTGTCTATTCTGAAAATTCTGTTGAAGTTTCGGTTGTTTCCGAAGTCTCGGCATCCGAATTACCGGAAGAAGGCAGCTATACTTCCAAGGAAGATGTAGCGCTCTATCTTTATCTTTATGGAAAGCTGCCCGGAAATTTTATTACCAAATCGCAGGCACGGGCACTCGGTTGGGAAGGAGGTTCCTTAGAACCTTATGCACCCGGCTGTTGCATTGGCGGAGATCATTTTGGAAATTATGAAGGCCTTTTGCCTGAGGATCGTTCTTACACCGAATGTGATATTGATACGCTGGGTGCGGATTCCCGTGGTGCAAAGCGAATTGTCTTTTCCGATGACGGCTTGATTTACTATACGGAAGATCATTACGAAAGCTTTGAATTGCTTTATGGAGAGGAATGATTATGACCCACGAACTCTGGTTGGATGGCCGGCTTTTTACTTCCCCATCCCAAATGCATGCTTTTCTCGCCCGCATACTTCATTTCCCTGCCGAATACGGGAATAACTGGGATGCCCTTTACGATATGTTGACTTCGTTATCGGCACCTGTATGTATTTACTTTACAGCCTTTAACAATCTGCAACAACAATGGGGCAGGCAGGCTTCCGTTTTCCGCCGCGTACTGCAGGATGCAGCGGCTGCAGATTCTTTTTTGCAGATTCACTTTTTTTCCGTTCATTGAAATATATAAAAAGCAATTATTTTACAAAAACCATTTGACAGTTCCATATGTAAATGCTATCATAGCAAGGATGCAGATTTTTAAGGAGGCAATATGAAATATATCCTTTCGAACGCGCAGATTTTAAAGCAGGGCCGTCTGGTCGATTCTGATGTTCTCATCGATCATGGGAACATTGTTTCTATTTCCAGCAGACTTCCTGAAATGCCCGATTGTATTTCCATTGATTGCAGTGGTTACGTGATTTTTCCCGGTTTGGTAGATGTACACGTTCATCTTCGAGAGCCGGGTTTTTTTTATAAAGAAAGCATCGCTACCGGCAGTTTGGCTGCCGCACACGGCGGATATACCGCTGTCTGCCCGATGCCAAATCTCTCGCCGACACCTGATTGCCCCGCGCATCTGGAAGAAGAATTGGCAGCAATTCGTCGGGATGCCTGCATTCACATCCATCCTTACGGCACCATTACCCGCGGTCAACAAGGAGAGGAACTTGCCGATCTGGAAGAAATCGCACAAAACGTTGTTGCTTTCTCGGATGACGGACGCGGGGTGCAATCTCCGGATATGATGCGAAAAGCAATGATGGTTGCCAAAAAGCTGGACAAGATCATCGCTGCCCACTGCGAAGATAATACCCTGCTGCACGGTGGTTATATTCACGATGGTGAATACGCCCGCCTGCATGGCCATAAGGGAATCTGCAGCCAAAGCGAATGGGGGCAGATTGAACGGGATATTCAGCTTGTCCGTGAAACCGGCTGCGCTTATCACGTCTGCCATGTGTCCACCAAAGAAAGCGTCGCCCTGATTCGCAAGGCAAAGGCTGAAGGACTCGATATTACTTGCGAAACGGCACCCCATTACCTATTGCTTACGGACATGGATCTGCAAGAGGACGGCCGCTTCAAAATGAATCCGCCTTTGCGCAGTGAAGCAGACCGACAGGCACTCATCGAAGGGCTCCTCGACGGGACCATCGATATGATTGCTACCGACCATGCACCTCACTCTGCCGAAGAGAAGAGCAAGGGACTTGCCGGAAGCCTTATGGGGGTTGTCGGACTGGAAACCGCTTTCGCCAAGCTTTATACCGATTTAGTAAAACCGGGTATTTTGACACTGGAGAAATTGCTCCAGCTTATGCATGATAATCCTTCACGCCGCTTTCACATCGGCACACCTTTGGAAGAAGGTCATCCGGCCGATCTTACGGCATTTAATCTTAATCAATCCTACAAAATCGACCCTGCAGCGTTTCTTTCAAAAGGAAGAAGCACTCCTTTTGCAGGAGATACGGTTTTTGGCATATGTAAATTCACAATGGTAAACGGGAGGTTCGTATGGTCAGAAAACACGATAGAAAAATAGTGCTGGAAGACGGCAGCGTCTATACCGGCTACGGCTTTGGTGCCAAATGTGATAAAGTCAATGAAATAGTATTCAACACTTCCATGGTAGGATATCAGGAGATCATTTCCGACCCCTCTTATACTTATCAGATGGTAGTTATGACTTATCCGCTCATCGGCAACTACGGTATTACCGATGAGGATTTCGAAACGCGCACGCCCACCATCGGCGGGCTCATTGTGCGGGAGTATAATGACCTGCCCAGCAACTTCCGTTATACACGTACATTGTCCGAAATATTGGAGGAAAACGGCATACCCGCCATTGCCGATGTGGATACGCGGGAATTGACGCGAAGCATTCGTGATTTGGGCAGCCGCAAGGTATTGATCACCGATATTGATACCCCATTGGAACAAGCTTTGGAAACTCTGAAAAATACCGACATTCCCAAAGATGCTGTCTCCCGGGTCAGCTGCAAAAAGCGCTGGTATTCCAAGACATTCAAGCCCAAATACAATGTCGTAGCTGTCGACTGCGGTATCAAGCTCAATATCGTCCGCAGCCTCAACCGGCGCGGCTGCAACATCACAGTCGTTCCCTGGAATACAACAGCAGATGCCATTGAAGAAATGCGGCCGGATGGTATTTTCTTTTCCAATGGCCCCGGAGACCCCGAAAATGTACCGGAAGTGGCAGAACTTGTTCGTCAGCTGCGCGGCAGATACCCTATTTTCGGCATTTGTCTCGGGCACCAGGTGATCAGCCTGGCTTACGGTGCCAAAACCTATAAACTGAAGTTCGGGCACCGCGGCGGCAACCATCCTGTCAAGGATCTGCGTACCGGAAAAATCGAAATTACCAGCCAGAATCACAGCTATGCCGTAGATAAAGAATCTGTCGCCGGAACGGCTCTGGAAATCACACATATCAACCTGCTGGATGATACCGTGGAGGGTGTCAGCTGCGAACGCGACGGTATTTTCAGCGTACAATATCACCCGGAAAGCGCCCCCGGCCCTCAGGACAGTGCTTATTTATTCGACCGTTTTATCAATTTGATGGAGGAGTGGAATCATGCCAAAAAGAACTGATTTGAAAAAAATACTTGTGATCGGCTCTGGCCCAATTGTCATCGGCCAGGCTGCAGAGTTCGATTATGCCGGCACGCAAGCATGCCTGGCTCTCCGTGAAGAAGGCTATGAAGTTGTATTGGCTAACTCCAACCCTGCTACTATCATGACCGACTCTGCCGTAGCAGATAAGATCTATATGGAACCATTGACGTTAGAATACCTCTCTAAAATTCTGCGTTATGAGCGTCCAGATGCCATTCTGCCCGGTATTGGCGGCCAGACCGGCTTGAACCTGGCTATGGAGCTGGAGCGTCGCGGCGTACTCAAAGAATGCCAGGTGGAACTGCTGGGCACCAGCAGCGAAAGTATTGACCGGGCTGAGGACCGCGCCCTTTTCAAAGAATTGTGCGAAGAACTGGGTGAACCTGTCCTGCCTTCTATTCCTGTTCATTCCATAGAAGAAGGCATTTCTGCTGCTCATGATATCGGTTATCCCGTCGTATTGCGCCCTGCCTTTACATTGGGTGGCACCGGCGGCGGGTTCGCTGCCAACGACGAAGAAGCAGTCGAAATCCTAAAAAATGCGCTTAAACTCTCTCCCGTACATCAGGTACTGGTAGAAAAGAGCGTCAAAGGCTACAAGGAAATCGAATATGAAGTAATGCGCGATGCCAATGATACCGCCATTACCATTTGTAATATGGAGAATATCGATCCGGTGGGTGTACACACCGGCGACTCCATTGTCGTGGCGCCCAGCCAAACGCTGACCAATAAAGAATATCACATGCTGCGGGACAGCGCGCTCAAAATTATTCGCGCACTCAAAATTGAAGGCGGCTGCAACGTACAGTTTGCCCTCGACCCGCATTCTTTCCAATATTATCTCATTGAAGTCAATCCCAGAGTATCTCGTTCTTCTGCATTGGCTTCCAAGGCCAGCGGTTATCCCATCGCCATGGTTTCCGCCAAAATTGCCGTTGGTATGCATCTGGATGAAATCCAGCTTGCCAATACGCCAGCCAGCTTTGAGCCAACGCTGGACTATGTTGTCACTAAAATGCCTCGTTTCCCCTTTGATAAATTTACTTCTGCCGAGAACAAATTGGGGACGCAGATGAAGGCAACAGGCGAGGTAATGAGCATCGGCCGTACCATTGAAGAGAGCCTTTTGAAAGCAGTGCGTTCTCTGGAAATCGGGGTCAATCACCTTTACATGGAAAAACTGACGGACATTTCCAACGCCAAATTGATGGCCTTTATCAAAGAAGGCACCAGTGAACAAATTTTCGGGATCACTCAGCTTCTGCGCAATCACGCCGATATTGGTATGATCTGTGATGCAACGCAGATAGACATTTTCTTCCTCAACAAAATCAAAAATATTATCGATATGGAAGAAGAATTGACTGCGAATCCCGGTGATATTCAGGTATTGCGCCAAGCCAAACGCATGGGCTTTGCCGATGCGGTAATTGCCCGCTTATGGGATATGAAAGAGGAAGATGTCTTTGCGATTCGCAAGAAGGAAAATCTCTTCCCCGTCTACAAAATGATCGACACTTGTGCCAGCGAGTTCGATAGCTATGTCCCCTACTTTTATTCGACCTATGAGCACGAAAACGAATCCATTGTCAGTCCGAATCCGAAAATCATCGTTTTGGGCTCCGGCCCCATCCGCATCGGTCAGGGCGTTGAATTCGACTATTCCACCGTGCACGCCGTTATGACCATCAAAAAATCCGGTTATGAGGCTATTATCATCAATAATAACCCGGAAACAGTCTCCACAGACTATACCACCAGCGACAAGCTCTATTTCGAGCCGCTGACACCGGAAGATATCATGAACGTTATCATGCTGGAAAACCCGGTAGGAGTTATCACTTCTCTCGGCGGCCAGACGGCCATCAATTTGGCTGAGCCATTGCAGAAGCGCGGTGTGAAGATCATCGGTACCAGTGTAGAAGCGCTCAACAAATCCGAAAATCGTGATAATTTTGAGCGTCTTACCGCCCAGTTGGGTACCCCCCGTCCCAAGGGAGTCGGCGTTACCAACATTGAAGACGGCATTAAAGCAGCCAACGAAATCGGCTACCCTGTGCTTGTCCGCCCCAGCTACGTATTAGGTGGTCGTGCAATGCAGATTGTATCCAACGATGAAGGGCTGCTCAAATACCTGAAATCTGCTGTTGCCGTAAATGAAGATCAGCCGGTATTGATCGACCAGTACATTGTCGGCAAGGAATTGGAAGTAGATGCGGTCTGCGATGGTACCGACGTATTTGTTCCCGGTATTATGGAACTGGTAGAGCGTACCGGTGTGCACTCCGGCGACTCCATCAGTGTCTACCCCACCTTCAGCATTTCTCAAAAAGTTAAGGAGACCATCCTTGATTATACCAAACGCCTGGGCCTGGGCATTGGAATTGTGGGGCTTTTCAACGTCCAATTTATCGTAGATAAGCAGGAGAATGTTTACATTATTGAGGTCAACTCCCGTTCTTCCCGCACAGTGCCTTTCCTCTCCAAAGCAACCGGTTGGTCACTGGCAGATATCGGCACTAAGGTGATGCTGGGGCAATCCCTGAAAGAACAGGGAATCGATATGCTCTATCCGGAAGAGAAAAAACGTTGGTACGTCAAAGTTCCTGCCTTCTCTTTCTCCAAACTGAGCGGTCTGGATGCATATCTCTCTCCGGAAATGAAATCCACCGGCGAGGCCATCGGTTATGACAATAAGCTGACCCGTGCACTTTACAAAGCATTGCAGGCTTCCGGCACCAAGGTCGTCAACTACGGTACAGTTTTCGTAACGTTGGCTGACCCCGATAAGGAAGAAGCATTGCCGTTGATCCGCCGCTTCTATCAGTTGGGCTTCAATATTGAAGCAACACAGGGAACAGCCAATTTCCTGCGCGAGCATGGTATTCGTACCCGCGTAAAAGCCAAGCTGAGCGAAGGAAGCAATGAGATTGTCGATCTGCTGCGCGGTGGCTTCGTAACATATGTTATCAATACCCGCGACGTCAATTCGACCGAACAGGAAACAGATGGTTATATCATCCGCCGCGCTGCTGTGGAAAACAACGTCACCATGTTTACTTCTCTGGATACCGTTAAGGTATTGCTGGATGTTCTGGAAGAAATCACCATCGGTGTATCCACCATCGATGCGTAAAGGAGTTTCTTTATGACGCAAGGTCTTTATACAATTCTTTCCAATCGCTGCATTGCCAGGCAGGTTTATGAAATGGTATTACAGGGCGATACTTCTGCTTTGCAGGCTCCTGGTCAATTTATCAATATCGCCCTCGACGGTTTCTTCCTGCGCCGCCCCATTTCAGTCTGCGATTACGAACCCGGCTGTCTTACTATTATCTATAAGATTGTCGGCAAAGGCACTGCTTATATGAGCACTTTGCCGGCCGGCGCCGTTTTGGATATTCTCTGCGGCTTGGGCAATGGTTTTAACACCGAGAAAAGCGGAGCGCGGCCATTATTGGTGGGTGGTGGAGCAGGAGTGCCTCCCATGTATTCTCTGGCTAAACAGCTGCTTTCCGAAGGCAAACAACCAATTGCCGTTCTAGGCTTTAATACAGCCGAAGAAGTGTTTTACGGCAAGCAATTTGAAGCGTTAGGCGTCCATACTTTGATTGCTACTGCTGACGGCAGCGTCGGCATCCGCGGCTTTGTAACTGATGCCATCGCTACCCTCGGTTCTGACGCCTATACTTACTATTATGCCTGCGGCCCTGAACCCATGTTAAAAGCCCTCTATACAACCTGTTCTACCGGTGGTCAGCTGAGTTTCGAAGAGCGCATGGGCTGTGGCTTTGGCGCTTGTATGGGCTGTTCCTGCAAAACAATTTACGGCAACAAGCGCATCTGCAAAGATGGCCCTGTATTGGATAAGGAGGAAATCTTATGGTAAATACGCAAGTGACCTTAAGCGGCCTCTCTTTGGATAATCCGATTATCCCTGCCAGCGGCACCTTTGGTTATGGCTATGAATTTGCGGAATTATATGATATCAATCTGTTAGGTTCTTTTTCTTTCAAAGGAACGACCCGCCTTCCCCGTTTTGGAAACGCCACCCCTCGCATCGCAGAAACCCCTTCGGGTATGCTCAATGCCGTCGGCTTACAAAATCCGGGAATTGAAAAAGTAATTTCCGAAGAATTGCCGAAATTGGCTCGCTGTTTCCATAAGCCAGTCATTGCCAATATCAGCGGTTTTTCGGCAGATGAATATGCCTATTGCTGCGAACAGATCGATAAACAACCACAGGTCGGATTGATTGAGGTCAATATCAGTTGCCCCAATGTACACGATGGCGGCATGAGCTTTGGCACTACCCCTGAATCTGCAGCCAATATTACCCGTATTGTAAAATCTGTTACCAGTAAACCAGTCTATATGAAATTAAGTCCCAACGTCGCTGATATCGCGGCCATTGCCAAAGCCTGCGAACAGGCAGGTGCCGACGGCATCAGCCTGATCAATACCCTGATGGGCATGCGCATCGACCTGAAACGCCGGAAGCCGATTTTGGCCAATACTACCGGTGGCCTTTCCGGCAGTGCCATTTTCCCGGTTGCTTTACGCATGGTATGGCAAGTCTATGAGGCCGTTTCCATTCCCATTATCGGTATGGGAGGAGTAAGCAGCGCTGCCGATGTCATCGAAATGATGCTGGCCGGTGCTACCGCAGTACAAATTGGTGCAGCCAATTTAATCGATCCGTTTATCTGTAAAAAAATCATTGAAGAATTGCCCACATTGATGCAGCAATTGGGCATTACTGATCTCAAACAAATTATTGGAGGAGCACACGCATGAACAGAGATGTCATTATTGCCTGCGATTTCAGCAGCAAAGAAGAAACTTTAGCTTTTCTCGATCATTTTCAGGAAGAGAAACCATATGTAAAAATCGGTATGGAGCTTTTTTATGCAGCAGGTCCGGAAATTGTTCGCGAAATCAAACAGCGTGGTCATAAAATTTTCCTTGACCTTAAGCTGCATGATATTCCCAATACTGTAAAAAAAGCAATGCCCGTTCTCTCTGCTTTGGATGTGAATATGTGCAATCTGCATGCCGGTGGCACTATCGCTATGATGGAAGCGGCTCTGGAAGGCTTGACGCGCCCCGACGGCAGTCGCCCACTGCTGATTGCTGTCACTCAACTTACTTCCACCAGCCAGGAGCGCATGGAGCAGGATCTCATGATCCAGGCTCCTATGGAAGAGGTAGTCATGCATTATGCAGAAAATGCTAAAAAGGCTGGGCTGGATGGTGTCGTTTGTTCCCCATTGGAAGCAGGTAAAGTAAAAGAGGCCTGCGGAGCGCAGTTTTTGACAGTTACGCCCGGTGTCCGTTTTGCGGATGGTGATAAAGGAGATCAGGTACGTGTTACGACTCCGGCTCGCGCCCGCGAAATCGGTTCCGATTATATCGTTGTAGGTCGCCCCATTACGCAGGCTGCCGATCCGGTTGCTGCTTATCGCAGATGCGTACAGGAATTTTTAGGATAATCAAATGGAGGTCTTTGCTATGAAACAGGAAGTCGCTAAATTTTTGCTTTCCATCCATGCGGTATTTTTCCGCCCTGACCAGCCTTTCACCTGGGCCAGCGGCATCAAAAGCCCGGTTTATTGTGATAACCGCCTGATTCTTACCGCACCTGAAGCACGTAATTACATCGAACAGGCCATTGCTTCCACTGTACAGGAAAAATATCCGCAGTGTGAAGTATTGATGGGCACCAGCACAGCAGGTATCGCGCATGCTGCCATCGCTGCTCATATTTTAGGCAAGCCCATGGGATATGTGCGCGGCAGTGCCAAAGATCATGGCCGCCAGAATCGGATCGAAGGTAAATTGGAGCCGGGCCAGAAAGTAGTCGTCATTGAAGACTTAATTTCTACCGGCGGAAGCGTCATCGAAGTTGTGGAAGCATTGCGCGAGGCAGGTGCTGAAGTGCTTGGCATTGTCAGCATTTTCACCTACGGCATGCAGAAAGGGCTCGACCGCCTAGCTGCAGCCCAAGTAGAAAATACCAGCCTGACAGATTTTGATACCATTGCCAAAGTTGCAGCTGAGTGCGGCTATATCAAGCCGGAGGATATTTCCCGCCTGATCGCATTCCGCAATAATCCCTCAGATGAGAGCTGGATTGGAGGGCAACAATGAGAAGTCTGATCGACATCTTGGAACTTTCCACGCAGGAAATTGACGAACTGATGGAAACCGCGGAGGATATCATTGCCAATCCTGCCAAATACAGTGAAAAATGCCATGGGAAAAAGCTGGCTACTTTGTTTTTTGAACCTTCGACCCGTACACGCCTCAGCTTTGAAGCTGCCATGTATGAATTAGGCGGGCAGGTGCTTGGCTTCTCCGAAGCTGCCAGCAGTTCTGCTTCCAAAGGAGAAAGCGTTGCCGATACAGTGCGAGTTGTCAGCTGCTACGCTGATATTATCGCTATGCGCCATCCCAAAGAAGGTGCTCCGTTGGTTGCATCCATGTATGCAGGCGTACCCATTATCAATGCAGGCGATGGCGGGCATAACCACCCCACGCAGACACTTACTGACCTGCTGACGATCAAACGGGAAAAAGGCCGTTTTGATCACCTCACGGTCGGACTCTGCGGCGATCTCAAATTTGGTCGCACCGTTCACTCGCTGATCGGCGCGCTGAGCAGATATACAAATGTAAAATTTGTTTTGATCTCTCCTGATGAACTGAAAGTACCGGAGTACATTCGCAATGATATTCTGTTGAAAAAGGGAATTGCCTTTGAAGAAACCAACTCGCTGGAAGATGCAATGCCGCAATTGGATATTCTGTATATGACGCGTGTTCAGCGGGAGCGCTTCTTTAACGAAGCAGATTATGTTCGTCTAAAAGATAGCTACATCCTCAACCCTGAAAAATTGCGTCATGCCAAAAAAGATATGTGCATTCTGCATCCGTTACCCCGCGTAAACGAAATTACTACTGCCGTAGATAATGATCCTCGCGCATGCTATTTCAAACAGGCACTTAATGGCAAATACGTGCGTATGGCACTGATTCTGAAACTTTTGGAGGTAAAATAAGCATGAATGTTGATTCTATCCAGAATGGTTATGTAATCGATCATATCCAGGCAGGCAGAGCCATGGCGATTTATGACGCACTTGATTTGGGAGATCTGGATTGTTCGGTAGCAATCCTCATGAACGTCCCCAGCTCTAAAATGGGTCGTAAGGATATTATCAAGATTGATAAGCTGATCCGCCTGAATTTTACGGCGCTGGGCTTTATTGATCCCGGTATCACCGTCAATACCATCACCAATGGCAGCGTTCAAAAGCATCGCATGGAACTGCCCGCCGAGTTGCGCGACGTACTCAAATGCAAAAATCCCCGCTGCATTACATCTGTGGAGCAGGAATTACCACAGGTATTTCGCTTGACTGATCCGGCCGCCCGTGTTTATCGCTGTATCTATTGCGAAACGCAGGCAAAACGGGCTGAGTATCCTCCTGTCAAACATTAAGTCCATTGGGAAGCAGGCTCTCTTGCCTGCTTCTTTTTTTCCATTGAATTGTGATTTCCATCGGCAAATCAGCTTTCGGTTGTGCCACTTCGATGCGTTCAATCATAATCAGCAGCATCTCCCTTGTCAGAGCGGAAGGGTTCCAAGCCCGTTCCGCCATTTTCTTCCAGCGCTGCCACTGTTCTTCCATTTCTATCTGCAAGGCAAGTGCTCCGTTTATCCCGGACAGTTCCCCTTCATACTGTGTCTGCAGCTGCAAAAAAAGTTCTTCCGTAATTTTCCCGCTATATTTATCATCATACAGATGCCTTAACTTATTATAAATCTGTCGTCGTTTTCTTTCCTGTTGCCCTGTTTTTGCTATCGCCTGCAGCTGCTTCCATAAATTTTCCATCATTGTCTCTTTTTGTACAGAAGCTGTTTGCAGCTGCATCATAATTTTATCTTCGACCTCTTCCAACAATGCTTCATAGGAAAGGCGATGGCTGCTACAGGCGTCTTTACCTCGCCGTTTATATGCTCCGCAAATTAAGCTGTGGTGACCGCCGCTTTGTGCGGAAGACATTCTTGCTCCGCAGTCAGCACACCAGACAATGCCGGCGAACAGGTTTTGCCATCCTCCCCGAGGTCTACGACGCCGACCGGCCAACATACGCTGTACTTGAGTATACATTTCTTGCGAGACAATCGCCTCCTGAGCCTGCATGCAGACACGCCAGCATTCTTTTGGCAATGGTTTGCTTCGTTTTGCTTTAAAGGAGATTTTCTGTGTTCTCCCCTGTACCAGCATCCCCATATAGCATGGATTCCTCAACAATTTTCGTACTGTCCCTGCTTCCCATCGATATTGCCTCATTTGGCTGCGTAAAATCATCCCTGACCGGCGATATTCCAGTGGGGTACAGTATTGCTCCTGTTCCATCTTTTCAGCAATCTGAGCAGGTGTTTTTCCTGCAGACGCCCAAGTAAAAATTTTTCGTACCACAGCCGCTGCCTGCCAATCCCGCTCCAGCTTGCCATGTTCTTTATTGCTTTTCCGATATCCATACGGCGCAAAACTCCCGATATACTGGCCGGCTTCCATCCTGGCGTACAGACTGGATCGGATTTTCTGTGAAATATCCCGTGCATACAACTCATTCACCGCATTAGCGATGGGAGCTATCAGATTGGCACTGCTTTCAGCCTGCGTGTCAACCCCTTCATTCACCGAAATATACCGCACCCCTTTTGCCGGAAAATATTCATCCAACAGGTCTGTCGTACGCGCACTATTTCTCCCCAGGCGCGAAAGATCTTTTGTCAGCAAGATATCAATTTTACCGGCCTCTATATCTCTCATCAATGCCTGAAAGGCAGGCCTTTCAAAATCCACGCCACTTTGCCCATCATCACAATAAATGCCTGCCAATGAGAATCCTTTTTCCTCTGCATAGCGCTCCAGTATTTCCCTCTGCATCTGCAAACTTCCCTGCTTTTGCTGTCTTTCTTCTTTTGAAAGTCGAATATAAATAGCTGCTCTGTTTTTCATAATTCAGAGGTTTCCTGCATCTGTAACCAAAGCAATTCCAATAAAACCGGCAAGCATTCAGCCTCGCCTCTCCAAAAAAAACGATACTCCTTCTTCATTTTCCGCTTTTCTCCTTGCAAGCTCCCTAAATTTACAGTATGCTGATAAAAAAGATTCCGAAAGAAGGTGCTGCCGCATGCAGTGGCGTATTCTCATTTCTCCGGCAAAAAAAATGCGTGACCATTCAGATTTTCCTGCGCCTTGCTCGCAACCCGTCCTTCTGCATAAAACAGAGACCTTATTGCAGCGGTTACGCACTTTTTCACCGCAACATCTGCAACAACTGCTTGGCTGTAATGCCGATATCGCAGCGCTCAATTACGACCGTTTCCAGAAAATGCAGCTGGACAGGCAGCTTTCCTCTGCAATTCTAGCCTATGACGGAATCCAGTATCAGTATATGGCGCCGCAGGTTTTTGAAGACCGGCACTTTATTTACATACAAAAATATTTGCGCATTTTATCCTGCTTCTACGGTATCTTGCGCCCGTTTGACTGCATTTGCAGTTATCGTCTGGAAATGCAGGCGCCTCTGGCTGTTGAAAACCATCCTAATTTATATTCATTTTGGGGAAATGCGCTTTGGCAACAGTTACAGGCTGAACAATGTGAAGCATTGCTGGATTTATCTTCTGCTGAGTACAGCAAAGCCGTCCGCCCGTATCTGCCTTCGGGTTTTCCCCGATATACCTGTATATTCGGGCAGCAACTGGGGCAAAAAATCATTGAAAAAGGTGTTTATGTCAAAATGGCCCGTGGTGAAATGGTGCGCTGGCTGGCCGAACAAAACTGTACAGATCCCCTGCAGTTAAAAAATTTCAACCGTTTGGGATATTGCTACTCTGCTCGCCATTCCACCTCCGATACTTTTGTATTTATAAAACCCTAAAGGAGATTATCATATGAGTGAATTGTTACAGGCGGGGCAACTGGCCCCTGATTTTACCTTGCCCGATCAAAACGGTACTCCGGTAACGCTTTCCGATTACAACGGACGCAAACGCATCGTCTATTTTTATCCTCGTGATAATACCCCCGGCTGTACTCGTCAGGCATGTGCCTTTGCTGCCGCTCAACATGTATACGCCGAACATGGCATTATCGTCATCGGCATCAGCAAGGATAGCGTCGCTTCGCATACGCGCTTTGCTCAGAAATACGATTTACCATTCCTGCTGCTCTCCGACCCGGAACGCATTGCAATTGAATCCTATGGTGTCTGGCAGGAGAAAAAAAGTTATGGAAAAACCAGTATGGGAGTTGTACGTACCACCTTTTATATTGATGAGCAGGGCGTCATTCAAAAAGTCTGGCCTAAAGCCAAGCCGGATACCAACGCCCAGGAAATTCTTGCTTACCTGGGTTTATGTGAAACGGAGTGATTACATGCGCACCTCCCATGTAAAAGTGCTGCCTTATATGCCGCAATGGGCACAGGCCTTTGAAGCATTGCGGGATGATTTGCAAGCCGCTCTTGGAAACACAATCCTGTCCATCGAACACGTCGGCAGCACTTCTGTACCCGGCATGTGGGCCAAACCTATTTTAGACGTTGACCTCGTCCTGCAAAGCCGCATTATACTGCCCGAAATAATTCATCGTTTGCAAGCATTGGGTTATACGCACGAAGGTGATTTGGGTATTGCCGGCCGAGAAGCCTTTGCCTATACCTGCATGCCTCAGTTCATGGCACATCACCTATATGCTTGCGCTCAAGATTGCGCCGAATTGCACAGGCATATAACATTTCGCGATTATTTGCGCAACAATGCGGATGCCCGTGAGGCTTACAGTCAAATCAAACGGGAGGCCGCCCGCCTCTTTCCAGAAGACATCGATCGCTATATTGCTCATAAAAGCACTGTGATTGCTCAGCTTTATCACGATTGCGGCCTTTCATAAACATCAATCGGCATCCAAATCGGCCCTCAGCACATGCTGAGGGCCTGTTTTCCACACGCACTGCATTTTTGAAATTGATGATCCAGATTAAAAGCAACCCGCGGCAAATAGCCAACGTCTTCCAGCAAGGTAAATAGCGGAAAGAAAATCGCCATTGGGGGCAACATGACCGACACAACCCAGGCCAGTGTACGGTATACACCTAATACCAGCGGATCTCGAATCCACCAGGGCAACGCCAACGCCTTGCAAAGCATATATAATTGATCCTGCAACCAGAATAGGCCGTCAGCCAACAGGCCGGAAGGATAATTTGCACCAACCATTGTCAAATAAAAAATTCCGATCAGCAGAGCAATCATAAGCGGAATTCCTGCCGCTTTACTGGTCAGGATACGATCTGCCCTCAATCTGCGTACTTCTTTTTGGTTTTCTCCTCTGACCACACATTTTTGGCAAATCTGCCCTGCTTTTCGATAGACGATACGGATGATGTTTTCTCTCACTTGTTCCTGGCTGATTCCCAAGCCAGTCAAGTTTTGTTCTATGCGCTGCTTACTCGCCTCCAATCCAGCCTTTTGTTCAGCTGTAAGCTGAAGATTTTCTGTGATGGCGCTCAGCAATTTTGCATCTCCTTCTGCTAGCTTAAGCGCTGTCCAACGGGCATTCAATTTGTCTGTAAGCAACTGTTCCAATATTTCTGTTTCTGCGGCAGCCACATGATCTATCTGTTTTCCATAAGAGATATACATCGGTGCGTGCCTGCCGGATTCCAAACTACATTTGACTTGTTCCATCAGCTGATTTAGCCCTTTTTTGCTGCGCGCAGTTGTTCCGACAACCGGAATCCCCAGTTCCTGTTCCAGCCTTTGTAAATCAATATGGATATTTTTCTTTTTGGCTTCATCCATCAGGTTCAGACAGAGAACCACATTCTCTTGTATTTCAGCAATCTGCATAACCAAATTTAAATTGCGTTCCAGGCAGGTGGCATCACAGACCACAATTACCGCATCCACCTCACCAAAGCATAGAAAATCTCGCGCCACCTCTTCCTCTGCCGAAACCGCCATCAGTGAATATGCGCCTGGAATATCTGCCAATATGTATTGTTCTCCCTGATAAGTGCAGTATCCCCAAGCATTGCTCACTGTTTTACCCGGCCAATTTCCGGTATGCTGTTTCATACCGGTTAATT
>JABLTO010053791.1_pt1 | contig 15432 bp, 7 predicted proteins | sample 7160091 | NCBI WGS metagenome assembly JABLTO01 (sample SAMN14651225, study PRJNA627086) | human gut metagenome | isolation source: feces | host: Homo sapiens
AATGTGCAAGATGGGACTATTTCCACAGTAGGCAAAACGACTCAGTGACAGCGGAGATATAGTCTGTCCCCGCACAATATCCTTCTGACTAAACCAACTCTTAGTAGGCTCGTACTGCCTTGCCCGCAAGTTTATGGATATGTGTACACTTCATACACATCTACTCATATAATAAATCTTAATATAACTTTCACAACAATACAACTACTAATTTAATAAATCCAACCCAATTTGTAAGTTGATTAAAATTTTTTCGATGCTATCGTTTTGAGAATCATACCAAATGTATATAGGTGTCGGATACTTAGAATCAAGAGACAATATTTCCATTTTGACATAACGGTAAGGGGCAAATACTCCACGTTCAACAACTAATTCCGCTATATATTTTTCGTTTTCAAAAAACACACGCAAGGCTTCATTGCTGTTCAATATAATATTCGTTGCAATCTGTGAGTGCGCTTTTTTATGTTGTACGCCCATTGTGTAACACGATCTTTTATTTGCAAAAACATATTATCCATTTTACTTCTCCTTAATCAGCATTATATTCAAGGCATCTGGTATAGAAGTTATAGGGTCTAGACCACGCCTAATATTATAACGATCATGTAGGGAACCGGGTCCGGGAATTTGTCCCCACTTTGGATTCCCTGCTGAATATATAGAATTAACATCCACATCGAATTCCACATAGACACTGCCAGGCTTTGCTTGCTTTTCAAAAGATGAAGCATCCGCAGTCCTTGCAACTCTATATATGGCTTATATTCGCCAATCTCTAATATGTATGTGATTGCTCAGAAAGAAGTATCGTTGTACGGATTGTTTTTTAGCACTTCTTCAATCTTATGCTTTCCTTTGGTATAATATGATTCGCCAAGAATTTGCAGTAGCTCTAATTGCTTAGAGAACAAAGCTCGTCGCCAATCTTGTCCAGCCTTTTGATTTATGCTTGCATATTCAATAGCAAGATTGGATGTTATTCCCCAATATAATATAAATAAGATATCATCCAAATCGCGGTATACTGCTTCGGGCTCAACATTGCCTCTATCATCTATAGAGACATAATGGAATCCCTTGCTATCTACAAAGAAGTAATCTCCAGATGCATGATTTCCAAGCTTTTCAGAAAAGTAGATACCGTTTTCCTTTGCTATATCTATATCTATTTTTTTTAAATCATTCTTAATAATCGTCTTGAACTCATTCATATTCATAGTCCATATTACCTCACTTTTAAATAGCCATTATACAAGAGCCAACGAATTGGTTGCGGAACATCGTATTGAATTCCTCCTCCAGAGGAACCGCCCCAATCACGAATAGTACTTTGCACAGTATTGGGAATAGGTTTAATTACTTCGTATGTGTAATATTTTGAGGGATCTGTATTAGGTGGGAGAGCTAAAGTGCTGGATTCTGCTCCTGCTACAGTAAGAAAATGACTTTTATCTGTTGGTGTGCCATATCTGCCAAGAATTTGCCCTGGCATTAACGTTACTGTTACTTCACTCCCCGGAACAGCTCCATTATCCGGAGGATAATTTATAGATCCATCTGAGTTATACCAAGAATATTGCGTTCCGTTATAATTAAATGGCAGATAATCGCTTGGCACACTCTCATAACCCGGCGTGGCATTAGTCGCGCCCTCCATGCGGATGGCACTCCCTGCGGCGTTATAGGCCTGTACGCTGGTTAGTCCAGACTGTAGTCCTAGGTAGTATAGTAGTGCAAATTGCTGTTGGGATCGCATCTGCTGCTCTTGTAAGCTCATTTCCCATAGGGTTGTATCTGTGCGAGTTAACCTATAGGAAAGTTCAAGCAGTGCCGCATAGTTGCCTGCTACATCCTCTTTGAGAAGACCCAAGAAAAATGGATGGTATCGATTCCCTTCAGTGTAAAGCCCTAGGTCAATCAAGTCTTCAGCCGTAATTTCTTGCTTTTCCTTGAGAATATCGAGCATAGCGAAGCGATCACTAAGCGAAACATCCTCATCCATGAGAAAGTCACCCGTTAGGAATAGCCAATCATGTTTATCGTAGCTTTGTATTTTTTCAAGTTGCTGAGTTATAGTGTTTACAGAATCGTCATCTCCCATGAACTTGGAACAGGCTCTCTCCCATATTAGCTTTTTTTCAATTTCACAGGTTGGACGACTTGAATCAATAGCAGCAATTTCCTGCTTTGCAGCTAGATATATCTGCGAGGCTTTTTTCACAGCTGCTGAAGCAACTTGAATAATAGGATTTAGCGTGGATGAGATTCTCTTTGCGATGCTATCGACAGGTTTTACAATTAAAGTGTCAATTACTTTGCCAATCGTTGTGTGTTGCGTTTTAGCCCACCAGTTGCCAATCGAATCCAACATATATTCGCCACTGGGATCAATGTGCATGATGGGACTATTTCCACAGTAGGCATAACGACTCAGGGACAGCGGAGATATAGTCTGTCCCCGCACAATATCCTTCTGACTAAACCGATTCATAGTAGGCTCATACTGCCTTGCCCGCAGGTTCAACATGCCCGTTGCCGCATCAAAGGCTTCGGCGTTATAGGTAAAGCCGCTGACCTTCTGCGCGCCCATCTGCTCGCCGAAAGCGGTATACGAGAAGGATTGCACCTTCACGGCAACATCTGGCAGGACAGAAGATACCTTTTCTCCCGCAACAGGCGCAGTCACTGCCTGCACCACAGACCCGCGCCCGTCATAGACATAGCTGGTCTTGCCCTCAGCCGTATACGCTGCAATGCGTTCCAAACCATAGGTGTAAGCGGTTGTCGCCGTATGCCCGTCTGTTTCCATCCGGTTTTCGGTGATCACCTGATAGTATTCCTGCGTGACGTCGTACAGATAATCCGTCGTCGCCCACGCCAATTCTTCCGGCACATCCGCAGCGTCGTCCTGCGCCTGCGGGGCAACGATTTCCGGCAATCCAGCAATATTCCCGCGAAGCAGTTCTTCCAGCGTAGAGCGGGATGCGTCGCCCGTTTCCTTTTTGCTCAAGCGCATACCGTTCGCATCGTAGGTAAACTGCTGCTGATACCCGTCATACCCAACATAGGAGGTAAGCTGGTCGAGCGTGTCATACGCATAGCGATCCGTCAGCTTGCCATAGGTCTTGCTGCTTAGTGTTTTCTGCGCCAGACTGCCGTTCTTATCATAGCTGTACGCAAGCTTGCTTTGACCGTTGGTCATGCCCGTGAGCTGATTCGCCGCATTATACGCCATTTTCAGCGTCACATGCTGACCGTCCGTCCCGGTGATCGCCTTTTCCAGCATGTTTCCGACCTTGTCATAGGCGTAGCTTTCGCCGTAGCCCGTGCTTTGCAGGAAGCTGATCAACTCTCCAAGCGCGTTATACGCATAGCTGGTTTCCGTTGTCGTTCCGTTTTCCGTGCGCTTTTCGCCCGTGATGTATCCGTTTCTGTTATAGCTGTAGCGGAACGCAATGTCACTTGCGCCGCTGGTCGCCTGCTCCGTCAGGTTACCCACGCTGTCATACGCATAGTGTGTGGTCAAGTCCCCGGAAACCGTCTGGATTCTTCTGCCCGCAGCGTCATAGACGTAGCTCGTCGTTTCTCCATCCAGCCCCACAACACCAACCATTCGGTTCATCGCGTCATAGGCATAATTGACCGTTCTGCCGTCAGGATAGGTCATGGACGTTTTGTTGCCGTATGCGTCGTAAGTATACGAAACCACGTCGCCATTGACATTCTCCACGGAGATCAGGAATCCCTGCTCGTTATACTGATAGCGAATCGTTCCGGCCTCGCTGGATACCTCTGTGAGCTTGCCAATCTCATTGTAGCTGCTCGTAATGCTCTGTTCGTCTCCGACATTCTGACGGGTCAGTGCGCCCGTTTTGTCGTATTCAAACGTCATCACGGCACCGTCCGCCTTGGTGACGCTGCTCAGCCAGCCCTCCGGCGTATAGCTGTACCGCACCTTGTTCCCCAGCGCATCGGTTTCGCTCGTCAGGTTTCCGGCCTTATCGTAGGTGTACTTTGTCGTATGGCGCAGCGCATCCGTCACCTGCACAATCTGATCCATTGCGTCATAGGCATACGCGGTTTTGCCGCCCATTTCATCGATAACGGCAATCAACCGATTCGCCTTGTCATATTGATACTGCTTGGCGTTGCCCTCGGCATCCGTTTCGCCGATAACGTTGCCTGCAAGGTCATAGCTCAGACTTTGACTTGCGCCGTTGGCATACGTTACCTGCTCCAGCAGGCTCTCCGCCGTATAGCTGAACGTCGTCTGGTTGCCCAGTTCATCCGTCTGACCGACAAGGTTGCCCAGCGCGTCATAGGCATACGCGGTTTCCGTCCCGTCCGCTGCAATCTGCCTGACCATACGCCCCAGCAGGTCATATTCATAGGCCGTCGTCTGCTCGCCCTGCGTTACGCGAACGATGTTTCCGCTTTCGTCATATGCGTATGCTGTCGCCAGCCCTGTACGCGGCATAGATTGAACCACGCGGCCCAGTGCATCATATTCGGTTACGTCCTTCGTTCCATCCGGGTAGAGAATCTCTGTCAGATTGCCGTTCAGGTCGTATGCCAGCTGTATGCAGCGGCCTTCCGCATCTGTCACCGAGGAAACGTTGCCCATCGCGTCATATTCGTACAGGCTCTCGTTTCCGTTGGTCACAACAGAGGTCAGCTGACTGTTTTCGTTATAGACGTACTCGGTCACAAGCCCGGTCGCGTTCGTCTGCATCGTCAGTCTGCCGGAAATATCATAGGCGTACTGCGTAACGTTGTTGCCCGGTGCAGTAATCTTTGTCACATTGCCCAATGCATCGTATTCGAACAGCGCTTTCTGTCCCAGTGCATCGGTAATTTCGCTGACCAGTCCGGTCTTGCCGTAACGGTATTTCGTTGTGTGCTTGTTAGCGTCCGTTTCAGAGATGATACGTCCAGCCTTGTCGTAGGCCGTTGCCAGCACGCCGCCGTTCTTCTGAATAGCGACTGTTGCGCGCCCGTTCTTGTCGTATTCCAGTTCAACGGCCTGCCCAAGCGCATCCGTCACGCCAATGAGGTTGCCTGCTGCATCATAGTCGTATGTCGTCGTATAGCCCAGCGCGTCGGTGGTTTCGACGAGATTGCCCACGCAGTCATACGCATAGACGGTTTTGCCGCCATTGGGTGCAATTTCCGCCGTCACGCGGTTCAGCGCATCGTATTCATAGGCCGTTACATTGCCCAGCGCATCCGCCACGGAAAGCAGATTGCCGTTTGCGTCATAGCTGTACGCCGTCACCGCGCCCAGCGGGTCAGTAATCGTGACAATTCTGCCCAGCAGGTCATAGGCAACGGTTGTTTCGCCGCCAAGCTCATTAACTTTGCGAATGACGTTTCCGCTTTCATCGTAATCCATTCGAATGGTTGCGCCGTTGGGCAGCGTCTGCTCGATCATGTTGCCCATTACGTCGTAGCGATAGGTCTGCGTCGCGCCCGCCGCATCCGTCACAGAGATCGGGAAGCCCTGCGCATCGTAGCGATAGGTCGTTACACCGCCTGCCGCATTGGTTTCGGAAATCAGATGGCCTGCCGCGTCATACTCGCTGGTCGTTGTATGGCCCAGCGCGTCCGTTTCTATCAGGCGGTTTCCGTTGCCGTCATAGGTGTACCTTGTCTGGTTCCGCAGTGCGTCTTTCACCGTCGCCAGCTGGCTATTGTGCGTGTAGGTTGCCGTTTGGGTTGTTTGATCCGGCAGCGTGATTTCCAGCACATTTCCCAGCGCGTCATATTTATACCGCGTCACATTGCCTAGCGGATTAGTCGCGCTGGTTTGCCTGCCCAGCGCATCATAGGTATAGCTGACGCTGGTCCTGTCTGCAAAAATAATGGTCAGCAGATTCCCGTTTGCATCGTATGCATACTGCGTCACATTGCCCAGCGCGTCCGTTTTGCTCGCCAGATTGCCGTTAGCATCATAGCTGTAAACCGTTTTGTTGCCCAACGCATCCATGGTTTGGGTCAACAGTCCGTTGACATACGCATAGCTCGTCTGATTGCCCAGCGCGTCCGTTTTTTGCGTCAGACGGCCTTTATGGTCGTATACGTAGGTTGTCACGCCGCCATTCGGCGCGGTTTCCCGAACCAGATTGCCGTCCGCATCGTATTCATACAGCGTCACCGCGCCGTTCAAATCGGTCAGCTTTGTGATCTGGTGATGATCGTTGTATTCCTTGCGAATCGTGCCGCCATTTTCCAGCACGGTTGTGACAATATCGCCCGCAGCGTTATAGGCATAGGTAGTCACATGTCCCAGCGCATCCGTCTTGCTGACAATTTCACCCTGCTCGCCGTAGGTAAAGCTGGTTTCACCGCCCAATGCGTCCACAATCCGGGTGGTACGCTTCTGCTCATCAAAGAAATAGGTGACGACATTTCCCTCGGCATCCGTTGTTATCGTCTGACCGTCGCCGTACTGCATCCGATAACGGCCGCGGTTACCGTCCTGCTGCTCAACAACACGATCCTGTTCATCGTATTTGTTCAGCACCTGACGCTGACCGTTGCCGTCATACCATTCGGTCATGCGGCCCTTTTTGTCGTAGGTGTATTTCGCTGTTTTGCCTTCGGCATCCGTAAAGGAGCTGAGTTTCTTCCCAGAATAGGTATAGTGCAGCGTCACATCGCCCGGCGTGGTGATGCTGACAATGTGTCCTGACTGATCCATTTCGACCAGCAGTTCTTCCTGACTGGGCGAAATGATCTTCGTCATCAGGCCGTCCTCATCCCGGACGATCTCCGTAACATGCTGCCCATTGTCCTTTTCAATGCGTTTCAGCAGACCGCCGGACGCAAACGCATAGACTGTTCCATCCGTCAGGCTGATTCGATATTCGGTATGCGCCGCGTCATAAGAGAGGGATTCATACTCCGTCGAGTTGCTTTCAAATGTCCCGTCTGCCTGCGCATAGAAGATCACTTCGCTGCCGTCCGTTCTGCGATAGCCGATGCTGCCATCGTTGAACAGGCGGAGATGCTGGCTGTATTCTGTCGCCCACTTTGCGCCGAACGGTCCGTCCGTTTCATTGCTCTGTGCGTTATACGTTCTGACCACATCAAAGCCGGACGTTCCCAAGTCTGCCAGCGCGTAATCCCGCGTCTGCAAATAGAAATTGCCCGTGTTGAAGTTAATCGGCTCAAAGCCGAGCGAGCAGAAGCGATGCGGTCCCAGCAGACTTTGATCGAGCGCCAAGCTCAGGCTTGGCGGGTTAGGTGTATCAGAGAAAGTATAGTTGCCGCCGTACAGGTCGTTGAGGTACTCCGACTGCGTGAAGTTTTCAACGTTGTGCTGCACGCCTTCCATGCGTTTCTCCGCCGCCAGATGCGTCATGGCAGCCTTCACCCGTCCGCTCGTTCGGGTGAGCACCGAAGAAAGCCCGTCGCCCGGATCATCGTATTCTCTGCGCGCCAGAACATGGTAGACTGCATCAGCCTCGTAATCATAGTCGGCATACCGAGTTTTCTGCGTCGATGCAATCTTCCGCCCGTTGCGGTAAATATCAAACCAGAGCTCATTGCCGCATGTGCCGTCGTCGCGATTCGCGTCCGACCATGTGAGTTCATAGCGACGAAGTTTTTCGTTTTCATAGTAGTCGCCGTAGTCCGCCGCCTGCACGTTATAAGGCGCTTTCACCAGCGTCGTTTTCAGCGCCCGCGTTTTGGCGGTCACACCTTCCAGATGAATGGCTCTGAGTGTCACACCGGAGGGCAGGATTGCCCGGATATACAGCTTTTTCGTGCCTCGGCTCAGGAAGGTATAGCCGTCCGTTGTGAAATCCGTCCACGTCGTTCCGTCATACGAATACGCATACGTCCCGTTTTCCACCGTTTTTCCTGCCGTGTCGAGGCAGAGCGTTTCCAAACGAATGGCATACGTTTCGTCTGCAAGCTCCAGCGCCGGGGATTGCCATGTGTCTGTTACGTTCAGCGCAGTCCGCATGAGGATTGATACTGCTGCGCCGCTTCCGTAAAGCACGCCGTTCGCGTCCAGCCCCAGTGCCGCAGCCTGATGGGTTGTTCCGTCCTCAAAGGGCAGCATATTAGCCGTAAAGCTGTTGCTGTTCCACTGCCCGTCCATATACAGGCGCTGAACCGTCAGCTGCGCTGTGCAGTCCGTCGAGAGGGTCGGCATGGCTTCCGTATGTTCTTCTTCGTGCGTCAGGTTAAACGCCGTCACAGACCGAAGCAGTCGGACGCTGAAATGGACGGGGGTTGATTCGTATACGCCCACAATATCCAGACCCTGAAGCACCGTTCCCGTCCCTTTCAAATGGACACGAACTGCTACCTGATGCTGTGGCGTATCAAATTTTACGTCATGATTTTCTTGAATTGCCGTCCATGTTGCACCGTGGTCGGTTGATACCTCATAGGAGATAGCGCCGCCCGCCGCCAGATGTTCAATGGTATGCAGCTGCACAGCCAGCACAGGCTGTGCGGCTGTAAAGGTCTTGGATACCAGTGTGCCGGAATCTGCCGTTACTTCCGCGCCCATCTCCGACAGCGTAAGTCCGTTCGCAGATGCTGCTTTATTTTCATCTTTCCAAATATCGCTGAGAATCAGCGTTCCAGCCATGCCCTGCGAATAATGCAGCGCGCCCTTACGGTCAAGCGAAAGCACGGAGAGGGCATGAACGCTGTTTTCCGGGTAAAGAATTGGATATACCGGGAATGTCAAATGAGTCGTTGCCCCGCCCAGCTGTCCGTCCAGCATGAAAACGCCGCTGCTCTCCGAACCGCTGTAATCGATGGTATAGTCTCCCTGCTTATAGGCAGTAGTCAGGCGTTCGCCCTGCTGCGGCGCAGTAATCGTTACGTCTGCCGAAATGGACTTTGCGCTGTGGTCAGCCTTGACATATACGCCCTGAATCGTGCTTTCATGCGCAGCAGCGTCATGCGCAGTCAGGGTGATTTCGATAGTTTCGCCATCCGCAAATTCGCCCGTGTCCAACACGCCGAGCTGTTCGGACAGCCTTTCGGTCGAATCAGCATGAACGATCACCTCTTTGCCGGACGAGCCTTTCGCCGTCAGCGTCCAGTCCGTCAGCGAAATATCCGAGACAGTGCCCCAAATGTCCAGAACGCCCGTCACAACCGCGCCGTTCTGCGGCGTAAGCAGCTCAACAACAGGCGGGGTATGATCCAGATAGATCGTGTGTTCCCATGTTGCGGTATTTTCAAGCGCATCCGTCAGACGCAGCGTAATCCGATGTTCGCCGTTCGCCAACTCGCCGACTTCAATTTCCCGGCTTCCGTTTTCGCTTACATCGAGCGCTTCCCAAGCGCCGCCGTCAACGGCATACTCCATGTAGGCAAGGCCGCTGTATGCGTCCGCAGCACCTTCCCACGTCAGCAAAACACTGTCTGCCGCCGTCCATGCTGCGGGTTCAACGGAAGATTGGGTCAGCGTCGGCGCGCTGCGGTCAATCTGAATTGATGCAGTTCCAGCTTCTCCGACGTTCCCGGCAATATCCACGCCCCGGACGCTCAGGGTATGCAGCCCGTCCGCAAAAGACGAGATGTCCGCTTCATATCCTGCATAAGTTTTTTCAGCAAGCCCGGTTGCCTGATATGCGCCGCCATCCCACGAAAACTCCACGCAATTCAAATCGTTCAAATCGGCGATGTTCGTCCAAGAGATCGATGCGGTATTTTCCTTTGTCCAAGCATCAGGCAGTATAGTTACGTCTGGCTGCATCGGCGGCGTTCTATCCAGCTTGAGTTCCGCACCTTTGGGTGCGCCATAATTGCCATAGGTGTCTACGCCGCGCACATAGACCGCATGAACGCCGTCTTCCAATCCCGCAGTTGAGAACGTCTGGGAACCATTTGCGGCATTGGAAGCCGTATTCTGCCACGCCCATGTACTTGCGTCTGTTCCGCTTGCAGGATCAAGGACAAACTGAACATGCCCGTTGTCGCCCAGCGTAGCACTGTTTAGCGGCATATCTGTTACGCCTGCCCATGTGACCGTTCGGGTATCTGCGCTGCTCCACTCTGCCGGAGATACGCTGACCGTAGACGGCTGGTTGGGCGGCGTAGTATCCGGCAGCGAAGCCTGCGCCTGACCGTACTGCGAACCTGTCTGGCCGTAAGCGTTGGCAGGCAGGACCACGAAATAATAATTCAGGTCTGCCTTGTCCTTGCGCGGGATATTCGGCAGCTCCTGCCCGGTGCCGTCCCAGTGCAGGGTATAGTTGCCCGCTGCCATTTCAGCGTCGGTCGGCCAAATCTTTTTGCCGCGCGTCGAATACGAGGTGACATTGCCTACATCGATATACTGGAACGTGCTGCCGTTTGATATGCCCAGACGGTATCTGCTGGCCAGCGGAACGCTATTCCACGATAGATCAATATACCCACTCTGTGAATTGACGCCGTTTCCATACCCTATTGCCGTTACCGTAGGCGCGGGCAAATCGTCCGTATAGGAAGCGGAAAACGACATACGATCCGCTCTGGGCAAAACATCTGCCGAGCAAATTCTTGCCCATGAGCTGGTACTGGTTATTGCAAATCCGTAATTTCTTTTCTGATCCGATGTATTAAACCATGCGGAAAATATTTTCGTCAGATCAACGTTATTCCATCCAGTACGAAGCGTGATCGTCTGACGAATATCCGCGCTGAGACTCGGGCGCGAATTGTAAGTTACCGTGCTGGTATTCCAATCTCCGGTGACAAGCGCCACCTCAAACGTGCCGCCGCCCTCGTGAACATAGACCTTCCAGGTTGCGTCCAAGATCATGAGGCCGCTGGTTGTCGGAAATTCCGATACCTTTCCATCACTCCCGGCAAAGCCCGTCAGCGCAGGGATAATATAGGCAATATTGCCATTGCCGGCATAAAGATTTGTTCCCTCACGGTTGTGATCGTGTTGGGCTGAGCCTCTGGGAACCGTATGGTCATAATGGTGAGACGGGTTATCGCTGGACACAAACACGTCGCCGATTCCCGTGGCAAGATCGTTAAAATAGTTTCCTGTTGGGTCAATGGTTACAGGATAAGCGGCGCTTTGCATCCATTCATCGTTAGGCCGATAGGTAACGCGATAGGTTCCACCACCACCCTCCAGGGAAACGGCAATATCCGTGCTGTAGCGTCCTTCCGCGTCTGACATATGCGGCGCTTCGACCTTTGCCATCATATCGCCGTTTGTGTTATAGAGCAGAATCTCCTTCCCGCTTTGAACGGCGGTCAATCCTTCCGTCGTCATCTGATACGCATAGACATGGTTGCCCGTGTACTGATGAACGATAATATTTTCCTTAATGCCCGTAGAGGTCATGGAAAGCTCAACGTCCGTTACAGCGTCAAACAGTCCGGGATAGGTAATCCATTCGCAGCCTGCGCTGCGGGAATACGATTGCCGTTTTCCTCGAATGCTGGACGGTGCGCTTTCGTCCGCATAAGCAGTAGAAACAAGCCAACTCCAAAAAGATGCGTTTGGTTTGGACTCGTTTTCTTCTGTAGTGGTTTGATTTTCGGGAATGTCAGCCGATTCTTGTGAAGTTTCCTCCGGCGATTGGACAGGTTCCGTCGTTGCTTCCTGTTCCGTCTTTTCTTCAGGTGCAACCGTAGGCTCTTCAGTGGGCTGCTCACGGGAGGGTGCTTCCGGAGTCTGCGTGGGCGCTGTTACAGGTGCTCCGGTTGGTTTTTCTACTGGTTCTTCCGTTGGCTCTACCGTAGGTTCAATGATAGGCTGCTCTGTGTTTCCTTCGGTTGGAGATGGCGTTTCATTGCCTGCTGAATCATCACTAGACGCAGGCGTGTCTGAAACCTCGGGCAAAGGACTTGTTGTATCCGACACTTCCGGCGTAGCTGATACATCGGGAGAAACCGATGCATCCGGCATGACGGATACTTCGGGGGTTGCAGACGCATCCGGCATCACAGTTGACTCAGGGGTAACGGTTGGTTCGGGCGTCTCGCTGGGTTCCGGCGTTTCTTGTGGCAGCGGGAAATATTTGTCCAGCATGATCGGCGCAAACGCAAAACTCGTTCCTGAAAGTGAGGATTGCGTGAGCTTCTGGTTTCGATAATACGTCCCCTGGATTTCGGAGACGACGACGCCTTCTTCATTTTCCAGTACATCCCCATGGTCAATCATGGAAACGTCGTACCGCTCCAGTTCCTCCAGCTTTCCAGGAATCACGTCAGCCGTAAGGGTGAAGTGCTTAATGGTTGCGGATTCCTTGCCGTCCTGCTCTGCCGCCGCATAGGCAGGCATAAGGCTGTTAAACATCAGGACTGCCGAAAGGATGGATGCAATGAAACGTTTCATGATTCATGCCCCCAAAAGTATTTTCGTTGCTTTGGTGGATGGATTTATTCAGTTCCAGTATATCATGACTACCAGCATTATCCAAGACTTTTTTCGGCATTTTTCCCAAATTTTCCATTCAGCAATCTGCATTTTTTCTGAATGCGTAATTTTTAAGTTCTTCATTCGGCACTTTCTAATTTTTGAAAGATACCGCGGCGCTCTTTAGCCCAAAAAGAAAAAAGCTGAATATCGTCAGCGTATTGTGACGATATTCAGCTTTTGCATGGATTCCTTTATAGAGGAACGATTTGTCCCTGCTGTTTTACTTTCTGCTTTTCCTGCCTCTCTTCCTGCTCCTGCGGTTGGCGCACAGCCATCTGTGCGGCTTGCTCCTCGACCTGCTCTAGCGCCTTCCGATTAACTGCCGTTTCCATCGCATCCTCAACCGAAACGCGCCCCTCCGAAACGCTCGGCAATGCATCGGGAATGACCTTGCGCGTCCAATATCGGATGCGGTTCAGCTCCGCCAATTCACTTTTGACTTCTTCAAGTTTGAAAAGAAGGACTTCACGCTCCGATTCAAGCTGTGCGCGTTCATCTTTCAGCGCTATGCACTGCTCCTTGCCGATAGGGGAAGTAAGCCCAAGCGACTTAATGAGCTTCTCGCGCAGCCAAACAGCTTTTTGCAGGCGGCTCAATGTTTCGCCGTGTTCTGCCTTAAATTTTTCACGCTTGCCGTGCCAATGGATGCTTTCGTATTCCTGTTGAAGTGGTTTTAATTCCTTGATTGTCTGCGTTGCCGTAAACAGCGCATCGATGTCGCGGATCCTGCGCGCCTTCACCGCCGCTTCCACTTTAACTTTAGACAATGCTTGCTGCTTTTCATGGATGCATTGTCCCAACTGATCAACCGTGTAAATCTCATGACTGGTGAGAAAAGAAACCGCTTGAAATCCGTCCTTAATGTCATGGACAGCGCCTTTTTCCTGCGCGTAGCGGCCCCACCATTCGCGCTCATTTTTTCGCATATCCAAATAGGCGATGAGCACATCGCTCAACGGATACTCATCAGGATTTTCTATGATTTGCTGACGGCTGATTGCATTGCGCAAGTTATCTAGCCATGCGCCGATAGTATGAACAGTTTTTTGCAGCGAGGCCAGCAGCGCATTCAGGCTGATGATCTTCCGATTTTCATCGCCGTGTTTACTGGAAATGCCTTTACGTTCCAGCGCAGAAGCGGTTGGACCAAGGTGCTTTTGTGGCAGACGATTTTCAATTCCCTGCCGTTCAAGGGAACGCATATCAATACGTTCCATCCGTCCGGCTGCTTCGAACGCCGCATTTTGTGCTGCTGCCCAATCCTGCCGCCAGATTTCGCCGTACTTTTGTTCGTTCCAATCAACGGTGTTGACCTTGATACGTTTCCAACCTCCATTTGGGGTACGGATGCGGTTCCCGCTTTCATCGAGCGCGTAAACATTCTTTGATTTGGGCAGCCACTTTCCGTTCTCGTCCATCGCGCGAAGCGTCAGCATGATGTGAACGTGCGGATTGCCATCGCCCTTATCGTGATAAAAGAAATTGCAGACCATGCCCTTGTCCACAAATTCCTTTTGGCAATAATCGCGGACAAGGGCGAGGTTCTGCGCATAGGTTAATTCACGCGGCAACGCAAAGAGCATTGAACGTGCTGTCTGTGCATTGACGCTTGTCTCTGCTGCGTCCACCGCGTTCCAGAGCGTCTGCGGGTCGGCATATGCTCTCGGTGCGTTGGGAGGAAGCATGACTTCGACGAACTTCACACGCGATGAACTGCTGTGCGGATATTTCCAGCAGCATTCATATTCGGAATATTTCTTTTCGCCAGAGTAATACGCGCAGGAAGCCATACAGGATTGGCCTTTCCCGCGACTAATAATCTTAAAGCTCCCTGTCGGGCAGGGCATGGGTTCACCTCCATTTCTCGGCGCAAAGCGCCGTCATGGGGTAGCCGATGCAATCGGCGCAGGGGCTTGTCCCTATTGATGCCAAAGGCATCGAGCACCCCGCAGGGGCCTTCGGAGAACGCACGGCGCATCGAAGATGCGTATAAGTGCGCCCTCACGGGGTGGCGTTGCTTGCGCTGCTCTCCGCGTTCTCCTCGTCTGCGTTGTGCCGGTTCACGCTTTGTAGGGACGGTTTTGGCATCCGTTGGACAGCTGCTTCGATCAGCTCTTTGGGGCTTTGCGAAATTTCTCCGCAGCGGCTGGCGGTCATCTGCTCTACCAGCAAACGGACACGAGGAGATGAAAAGAAGTAATCAATCAGCAGAAATACATCTTCATCCGTCAGTAGTTCGGGTGCAGGCAGGTAATGCTCCAAATGCCCGCCGCGTTCGCACAGACGGTGCGTCCGCTCTTTATTGCGCTGTATGGAGATTTTGTGTTTTGCCGCTTTGAGCTGCTGCTCCGCTTTCCGTTTCTGTGCTTCGGCCTTTTGCTGTGCCGCAAGCAATTTTTCAATTCGTTCAGATGCCATAAAACATTCCTCCTTAGAATAAAATTGAATCGTATCATTTTGCTTTTCTCAGTTCACGCTGCATGTTTGGCAGGCGGTTCTTTCTGTATTGCAGAAGCGTCCATCTGTAATGCACCGCTGCGAATCAGCTCCAGCAGCTTGTCCGCATAGGTGGTCTCTGTATCCTGCTTAAAATAACCGTGAATACAATAGGTGGTCCTTCCTATTTCCCTGTGCAGGGTAAAATCTGGTTTTCGGACGTTCGTCATATAGCTCCTAGCTCCTTTTCTTATATAAAAAAAGCGATGCCGTTTTCAAGCATCGCTCGTTAACATTTACTCATCTCATTTATTCAGTTGGTGAGTGAAACGTTGCAGGATTTCCAATGAACTTCAAATAAATCTCAATTTCCCGCTGCCGTTTTCCATGGGCATCTTTGGTAGCAGGGTGTACCATGATTCTCTCTACAAAGGCCTGAATCATTTCATCCGTCAGTTCTTTACAATCACGATACCGTTTTGCCAGCTGCAAAAAGCTGTCTACTTTTTGTGTACTGGCTTGTAATGCCGCAAGCTGTTCGCGTTCGGCTGTTTGTTGCAAGGCAAGCTGCGATTGTTCAGTTTCGTATG
>JABLTO010024174.1_pt1 | contig 15426 bp, 17 predicted proteins | sample 7160091 | NCBI WGS metagenome assembly JABLTO01 (sample SAMN14651225, study PRJNA627086) | human gut metagenome | isolation source: feces | host: Homo sapiens
ACTTCCGACATCAATTCCGAGTACCAAAGTTTTTTCTGTAATAGCTTCAATTTTTGCGTTCTGTGTGTTAGACTTCATTGTAGATACCTCTCTGTATAATAAGATTTTTACTAACCTGCCAGTCAGTAGTCTTATTGTACTCTGAGGTATTTTCAATTTTCAACGTCTACGCTTTTTATTATACAGGAAGCTCCTTCTTAAAGTTATCCTGCTCTTCATTAAATTTAATTTTTTCCTGATTAAAAATTTCCCATTTTTCCTGAAATTCCGCATCCCTCTCTTCCATATCACAATTGATCTTCTGCTCAAGACTCTGAAAAAACTTTACCTCTTCCTCTGCAGATTTTTTTTTCTCCGTAACCTCTGTTGCTTTATCCGCCATTACCTTCAACATCGTATTTGACTCTGCCAATGCTACCCGTAACTTCTGAATTTCTTCGTTTTTTTCGGTCACAATATCCGCCAAACGCTGCATTCTATCCAACAATTCTTTCTGCTTTTTTAATTCCATGAACATCCTCCTTCATGTCACTCTTAAACCGGATCATTCCACCAGTCCCGATCAACCGGATCCTCTTCCGATTCCGTTACTTCTTCTATATCTTTATCTACTCTGTCATCTTTCAGCTTCTCTTCTGAAATTACTTTATCCGCTTTACCTGTAACTTTCCTAAACAGCTCCATAAAGTCCTGATAGGCCTCAAATTTGACCGTTTCAATTTTCCCTTTCAGACTGTCTATACCAGCTCCCACTTTCTCTATTAAATCCATAATGTGATTAATATGTCTTATCCTCTGGTTGTCTTCTATAACCGGGCTTATAATGCCCTTATCTGCCAGTTCCCTGGCAACTCTTCCTTCATGTCTTGTAGCCAGCCTGTCTATGCCCTGTGCCTCATAAGAGCGGCAATCAATCCGCCCATCAATGCCGCTACGTTCCAGACTGTCATTGCAAAGATCTTCCCATTCCTTTCGTACATCTACCAGCCACTCTTTTGTATCCCAATTTGTAGCAGATATCCGGATACGCTGCCATACCGGATACCCTCTCTTATCTGTCTTTTGGTTTCCTTCCTGATCCAGCAAAGGAATTTTATTTCCTTCTTCATCCAATTTATAAGCACTACGAGTTTTAAATTTTACAAACCCATCCTGATCCACCGGACGTGTGGTAAGCAGACAATGCAGATGCATGTTTCCTGGCACAGCATGTAATGCAGCATCACAGATAATTCCCTGTGCTGCAAAGTACTCCCCGAATTTATAAAAGACTTCCTTTGCCTCATCAAGATTTAATTCATTGGGAATAGCTGCGTCTATCGCCTGACACATTTTTCCATTTTTCGGTTTTTCAATTTTTTCCACTTCATTCCATAGACAACTCCGATCAGAAAATCGTTCCGGTGCATTCTCCGGAAGAAAAATATGCGTCTCTTCAACGTATGGCTTCCGGCTGTAATCATAAACAACACCTGTATAGTCAGCCGTGATCTTATCTGCAGATATGTAACTCGCCAGCCCCACTGCAGAAGCAGACTTTGTGTTGCAAGATACCGACTCCACATGTAAATGGTAAATCAAATCATCCCCTCCTTACGAAGGATGCCTCCAGTGCAACTGGTCCCGGCTGGAAAGCCCCCGTCCAGTGGGAAACTGGTTCCGGCTGAACAGGCCTTCCATCCGAACAGGATCGCACAATAGCATGTACACGTAGGTGTACGTGCGGAAGTGCGCTGTCTGCCTTCCGGCATCCATAACTCAAAAAGTGCATCAATTACTTTCACGATTCATGAACCGCGAAAAATAACGACCTCTGTCCTCCTGATAGCCGAGATAGCTACGGAAACGATAAAAGTCTTCGTCCGTAACCGGACGTTTCAAAACTTCTTCAATCACAGAAATAAACGCCATATTATCTGCAGATCCGTTCTTTTCAACTGCCGCGATGACAGCGGCAATTCTCTCTGCTTCTGATTCCGGAACTGGTCTGTCAAGTGCTGCTTCGATTGCTCCGCCTAATACAATCAGTCTGTGTGTTCTTGCTTTCCTTTCAGCTTCATTCCGCTGCTTCATCAGATCTTTTTTTCGATTCTGCAGCTGCTGTAATTTCTTCTCTTCACTCTTCATCTGCAGCTCCAACGCTTCCAAACGCTCATCAACTGTCTTTTTCATCCGGATCCTCCTTACTACTGGTTAAATGATGTATCGCAACAAAATGCTCCACTACTTTTAATGCTGCAGTAACAGTCGCACATGGCAAATTCCAGATTTTAATTTCAAAATCTACAAATGATTTAATTTTTTTATCCGACAGTTCCTCTTGAAGTCTACTGTCACCTTCTACCGGATAATGAAATTTATATGTACCATCGCTCGTCTTGACAATCAACGATACATATTTCCGTCCATGCTTTTCTTCGCAACCAGTAATTCTAATCTGAATGCCTTCTGCCGCACCCTCGCACAATGCATAATTAAGCACAATTTTCTTCAGTTCATAAACGTAATCTTTATCCGCTTTCACACGCTGCCTTAAACTACTTAAATCAACTAATGACATATCCGGAAGGACAAATTCATCATACATAACTTCTTTTTTGGGTATCTCAACTTCTATATCCACTTCATCTTCCACCTCACCCTCAAACCATGCATCCAAATCATCCCAGTCCCAGCACATTCCTTCTTCTGTCTTTGTGTGATCTTTATATTCTTCTGAAACAACTTCTTCCACAGTACCAAATTTATAATTTTTGACTGCCTGCAAAGCAACTCCATAGTGCTCCTTTGCAAATTCATCCAGCTCATCTGCCTTTTCCAACAACTGCCGTACCTGGTAATGTTTATCTGGATCATCAATCCAAAACTTACAATTACTTTTAACTGCACAATCGCAGAAGTATAGATACTCTGAAAGTTTGGTTACATCCTTAACATGATGATTAAGTGTCTCTAACGCTGCATATACATTCATCTTTTCAACATCCTTTCTTTCTATAACAATCGTTATAATTTTCTTTTCACATTTAATATGTAAGATTTAAAAGAAAATAGCGAATTTTTATAAGAAAAGTATCTTTTATTTGCACAAAAAAAGAGCTGTCATTTGACAACTCTCATAAAAACTATTTTAATCTGTCTAAACAATTATTCTTCTACTGAATCCAAATTCACGAATAATCCCCTGTCTTATATTCTCACATGTTTCCAACTCATCAGACGATGAATCTTGATACAAAAACGCTTTTTCTAATCTATTCGCATAATTTATAGCAAAGTCTGGATACTGCAAAAAAATCTGTTCTGAAAGATCTTCCAGTTCGGGACCAACTTTCATCCGTTTAAGCTGTATTCCATTAAATATCTCCTGCGTCATTTTTTCCGGATCATCAATTGCTTCCCAGGCATCTCTATCCAAAAATTTTATTTCTACAAACAAATTATCTAAGTTTCGTTGCTGTTCTGGTGTTAAGTTTTCCCAATCAATCGTTTCTTTCTGATTCATAATCTCCCTCCATGTGTAAGAAATTGCAATAGATATTCTACATCTTATATCTACAGTATAGATTAGGTATTCTATTCTTGCAATCTAATTAATATTAACACAATGATAGGAACTTAACACATGGAAGATCTGAACTATGGCAGCATCCGAATCAAACTGGATCAAATGATAGAAAAACAAGGCATAAGTAAAAACAAACTGGCTCATAGAGCAGAAATGCAAAGAACTCAGTTAAATCAATATTGCAAGGGAAACGTCACAAGATTAGACACCGCTGTTCTGGCACGTCTTTGTCATGCTCTGGGTTGCCAAATTGAAGACCTGATCGAATACATTCCTCCTGAAGATAAACAATGACCTGAGAAGCACTAACTCAATGTCCATGTATACAACGCTTACATACTCTAATCATCTCTTCAAACATCGGTCACTTAAAGCTCTTTTACGCAATTAACACATTTAACCTGTATTCACAAAACATTCAACTTGTACATCAACCAACCAAAGAGACAATATACGCAAATCCTCCAACTGAGCAGTCATTAACGCTGCTTCTGATAAAGTTGCATATAAATCCAAAGAAGAGGACATCCTTTGAAAAAGGGACTCTTCTAAAGAAGGAACCTTTATACACTCATCATAAACACGAAGCAACTGCGGAAAGATCAAACCCGTACCAGCAAAACCACACAGAGCAGTCCTAACAGAATCCACACACACAGATACTGTGCATTTTTTTGCACTTTTTGTAATAGCTTCAATCTCTGCTTCTTCTTCCGGTACAGCCACTACTTCTGTTGAAGTTTTCTTATTGTACCGACTTATTCCAGCTTCCTTAGCTATATTACATACTGATCTCCTAGAGATTCCTACCTGCTCAGCTATCTCATTGTACGTCAACTGATCAGCCTGCTTCAGCAGCCTGATCACATTCTGTCTTAATTCATTTTTCTTAATGGCATTTTCTCTTTGTTTGGCTTTTCTTCGCCATCCAGATCCAAAGTTACAAGCCTCGATTTCATTTTCCTGCAAATCTAAAGATCTTATCACATACGCATCAGAAATCTTATATGCTTCTCCACGATCAGCAATTTCTTTCACTATATGAGATACTTCCGCATCACCTAACGGCACAGTAAAATTCATATTCATCTGTCGAAGCTCTTCCTCTGCAGTAGACGCATCAATCTGAAAAAGAGCACAGTATGCTATAAAAAGCAACTGTTCCCTACAGGAGTCTGTACAGTCCCGAAGTTCCTGAATTGTCCGGAGCTGTTCTACCCTATTACGGAGAAATGGAACATAATTGCCTTTAAACGGAATTATCTTTCGTGCAGCCTTCTTAATCTGATCCTTATTCTGACGTTCGGCTTGATACTCGTCTTTCTCCTTCCAGTCCCATAAATATCTGGCAAGCTCTGACAATTCGTAAAAACGATCTTCTGCATAAATCAATCTGCAGAAAGTTCCGGCATTTACATTATAATTGCCTGGTACTCTGCATACTCTGCTATCATCAATCGCAGTCTGATCGACAGTAGCTGCCTCAGAATCTTTATCCATAAGCATCTTGTAGCTCCTATTAAGGCTCTCCCTCACTTTCTTAAAGAAAGTTCTCTGTGCTGCATTATTTATACTATTTGCAATAGACTTCTGAAGAACATACTGGATTCCATATCCACGCCCTGTATCTGTCACCATCGTTGGTACTGGAAGCATTCCAGAGGCATAAGCATCTTCCAATAACTCTACTGTCTTCTTTTTTGCTTGCTCAACCTGCTTTTTATCGTTTACATGACAATCTAAATCTATGTATATGCTACAGTAACAGTATATCTTATCTGCTGATCTTTTAGATCCTCTGAACGCATTCACCGAAGTGTAGACATGGGTATCCTCTGTTCCCGTTGCTGCAAGAGCAAGATCCTGCAGATCACAGGTACTATAGCTGTAAATTTTTCCTGAATTTTTTTTGAGACAAATCGCCTGTCCATTCCTTTTATCTCGATACAGCAAATTTAAGAAGCGGAGTTTCTCTGCTTCCATATTGTCTGATTTATAAGAATAAAGCAGCATCGCTCCGCCCCCTTTCAAAGTTATTTATTGTAATTATACAAAAAAGGCAACTTGATAAACAAGTTGCCTTTTTGTCTGTTATTAAATTATTAGGAACTTTGAAACCTCCTGTTTTCCCAGTAAATACAAGGGTCCATCAAAAACCTGCTATTCCATTTCTCCGAAAATGTTATTCCATTTCTCCGAAAATATTATTCCATTTCTCCGAAATTTCTATTCCACTTTTCCGAAATTTTTCATCTATGTGGAAATGTAAATACCATGTCAAGTGTAGTAGAAGTTGGAATATTTTTTGTGTTCTTTGGATCTGGAAGCACTATAGTAGGGTATTTTTCTTTCAATAACGTCTGCGTTTCCAACAGCTCCCACGCTTTTTTAAACGCTCTTGCAAGAACACGATTTCTATTTCCGGGCGATGCCTGGTCATAGGCTTCTTGTAGCTGTGGAACACGATCCATGATGGTTCTTGCCTTTAAATGCGGCTCCCTGGTTCCTGCCTGCTCTATCGTAGCAACTACAACCATCACGATCTCTGCAGCCCGTTTGTTCCTCTCTTTAACTATGCTAGACTTTACAAGATAAGAATATGATGCCTCCAACAGAGGTGTTCCATCTCTCTTTAACTTAGGAATACCCAACTTATCCTTGCGTATACTCACATCATAAATTCGCATAATCAACTCTGTCATATATGGACTCTGGAAGCGTATCGTATTCGTCTCTTCATAGTATCCACTCCATAGCAGCAATGGCAGCACCGTACCGATTCCATTCGGACGACGCGGATCCTTTAGTACCCCGCATATAGTTTGGAATGAAGATGCCTTCTTTATGATTGTCTCCACATCTTTTTTACTTATGTTTCTTCCCTTTCCTAGCAGCTCAGCCAGATCCGGAACATAAACCGTAACCGTCTCATTCACAACCCCAAACTTCTGTGCATTATGCATGAAGTCAGAAAGAATAATTGAGTAAAACATCCTTAACAGTGGCAGATCAATCTTCTCAATCGGCACATTTTTATCTTTATTCACTTCCCTCAAAATTGCCTCTGAAGCCGGATATCCTTTTATGAATAAAGTTGTTCCGTCATATACCATATCTTCTGCAGATAACACTGACGGCACAAGATAACTTCCTTTTCTTTGTTCCTTTAACGATAAACTTTCCCTATATTGAGCATTCGTAATTAATGCAAGATGTGATGGCAAATTATCAATGCTATCCTCTGACTTAGATTTTGTCCTATATTCTTTTTTAGGCTCTCCATATATGACTTTATCTTCACCCACCATCGGTGTCACATCCACATCATAGCGATATGTGTGATAGTATCTATAGATAAATCTGTCAAAGGCTTTTCTAGGAAGGGTCACCCTTAAATTCTCATATTTATTGAGTTCCATTGCTTCCTGTTGCGTAAGATTCTGTCCTTCTTCTATCTTTTTCATTAAATTCCAGAATCGTACCTTTGCAGCATCTTCCATCATCACATGTATCGTCTTCGATGCTTCATCATAGTACCACCACTCATCATTTATATCATAATCAGGTTTAAAACTAGTATAATCAAAAACTACTACGACTTGCATCTGCTGTTCTACATCTGCATTATCTGAATCATATATAGTTCTCGGTTCAACCATGTGTATTATTCCAGATTCTGATAGCTTTCCTTTGTATTTATTCTTTTTATCATTATCGCTTTTGTTCATTTTATATCACCTGTAAAAGTATTACTTTTTTTATTAATAGTATTACTTTATTACTATTCAAGTATTTCTTTATTATCACGAACATATTGACTAATCAGCATATTGATCACACTATTATTGGTCATTCCCTGTGCCTTATTAATCGCTGTAAATGTAGTCCATGTTTCCGGATATACTTTTGCAGATATCACCTTGTCTTTTACCTTACTTCCTGACACTAATGTTTTTACTGTATTCGTATTGCTTTTTGCTCTGGCTTCTCGTTCTGCTACAGCCTCTTTCATATCCAATTTTGTCTTCTTTTTAAAATCTCCCATAAATGCTCTACCTCTTCTTATATCCTTTTTGCAATTTCTTTGTATTCTATGGCAGTTTTTGCATTTGGCATAGCCAGCACAACCGGAACACCCGTTACTGTATTACGCTTCACATCTGTAGACTTTCTTACCGTTCCCAGAATATTACTCTTGTCGGCTAACATATCATAAATACTCTTCTGATCTTTTATATGTGACTCATACATAGTTACTATAATGCCGTCCACTTTCAGCTCTGGATTCACCTCTGTAATTTCATTTACAGTATTTAAAAGAGCTTGCAAACCTCTATATGGTAAGTAGTCTGCAGGGCAAGGAATGATTACCTCCGACGCTGCAACAAGTGCATTGATAGTCAGTCTTCCTAACTGTGGTGGACAGTCAATAAATATATAATCGAAATATGGCTCCAACTTTTTTATTGCTTTCTTCAGAACGCTTTCTGCTCCGTACATCTTAGTAACCAATTTTACTTCTGTCTCTGCCAGTGTAATATCCGATGGAATAATATAAAGATTTTCCAGTCCTGATGATTTAACAGAAAAAACAGCATCCAACGGATCCATCTGTGTATCGAAAAGATCACAGGTGCTATGTCCCTCTAACCGTTCCTCACCTGGTTCGATCCCAGCCGCAATAGTTAAAGAGGCTTGTGGATCCAGATCAACCATCAAGATTTTCCCATCCGAAAGATCTAATGCCTTCGCCGCTGCTAAATTGTAAGTGCTTGTAGTCTTTGCTACTCCGCCCTTCTGATTAATCAAACTTATACATTTCATGTTTGTACCCCACAAAGTATTATTTTAAACATTAAAAGTATTACTTTTATTAGTGTATCATATTACTTTTTAAATGTAAATTATATATTTTTAACTAAGTACAGCTTGCAGATAATCCTATACTTATGGTACAATATTTTTTAAGGAAAGTACCCATGACAGGGTGGCAGCCTCCTGGTTTTATGCAATCGGGATACCGAAATACATAAGAAGGGAGGTGGCGCTGATGACAGCTTATGAGATCATTTCGATTTTCATTGGGATTTCAACTCTGGTTGTATCCTTTGGTAGCTTAATCGTTGCGTTGCTTGCCTTTCTCAACAAGAGAAACAAGCGCAAATAAAAAAGCCTATCCTGTCTGCCAACAGGATAGGCGGTGTCCGTAAGGACATTTTCACTTAGACTAGGAGCATCCACCTTTGGAATGGGTGCTTTCTGTTTAATTAAATATTATCATTTTTTCTTTAATACTTCAAGAGTTTTTAGAGTAATTTTCAAAAATTAGCTCTTTTAAAAAGCTCTTATTTTTTCTTTAAAAGGAATACTTTAGCATATATATAGTATTACTTTTGTTCCTCTGCTATCAACTTTTGATATAGCTTCCTCAACTCTGCTACGCAATCCGCTTCTGTCATTTAAACTTTCCCCCTGTATAATTCCATTTTTTCTATTATAACAGCAAAAAATCCCAACCGATAGTTAGGATTTCTGCATTTCTCTTTTATATTTGTAAAAAGTATTTCGTGATATATTAAGAAGTTCAAGTAGTCTTTTACAAAGAAGACATTGGTCTAGCTAATTAATTTATTGTCTATTAATAATCAGATTTAAAAATCTTGCAATACATATCTACAGCATTTGACATGCAATACGCTTTTTCCACTTTATCCTTTTCGCTTTCGGAATACATATATGAAAAAAAGGGATATATATCTTCTTCTGAAAAAGATAATGTTGTAAGTTTCGTATCAAACGAATATAACTCTAATTCCTGCCCAATAAAGTTTCGCATATAATCTTCTATATCGTATGCAAAATCTAATTGGTAATTCACATCTTCATCCACACAAACCTCCGATGTTCCGCCACAACTATATAACAGAGACGAAGCATTTAAAACCATATCTCCATCTTTTGTCTTTAATTGGAGACAATTCGCCATATTATAATCTTCATCACGATATTCATATCCATCCTCTGATGCGAAATCCGTATATGTGATTCCAGAAATCATCATTTGCTCATTTGAAATGTGATAACATTTTTCCCCAAAATGATACACATCAAATGCCTGTATTACCATATAGTTTTCATCATATTTTTCACTATTAAAATCCAGTTTAAGCTCATCACTATTTCGAGTCTTCATACCAAAATGTAAAATGTTATCGCTATCATCAATATATCCTATTAAATCTCTGGAAAAATTTTCTTCGTCGACCGCTCCTATTTTTCCATTCTCCCAATCAAATTGATTCATATAAAAACAATATTCTGCATTTTCAGACATCCAAGTTCCCGTATAATCATATTGCGTTGGAATAAAACGTATGTCTTCATAATCAATTTGAAAGTTATTCACGTCCCACTCCTTATTTCCATTCTTGGAATACAAGCCGCAATCAATTATGTAACTTCCTTCATATGTAAAATTATCAAACTCGGTTGTAGTTTTTACCCATACTGTTTTGCTATCGCCATCATCCTTTTCTTTTACTAGGGACACATTATCCACATATCCCTGCAGATAATCATATACCGGATCTTTTTCACTAATAATTTCCCCAATAGTATCTTCTTCTAGCTTTGGATTTCCAATACATCCAGATAGCATAATTCCCCCAATCAGCAATAAAAACAGAGCACTTTTCTTCTTCATACCTTTTCTCCTTTTTAATAAAGTTTTATAATTTATAACTATAAATGATCAAATTTAAAAAATTGCACAAAACTACTATACAGATTTCATGAATGAATTAAAATCAGGGCTTTCCTTTGCACATTGGAAGAGATATTAAAGTTACAAAGTTGGCCATATTCATTTTCAAAAGAGCATAATTTACCAGTTCCTACTGCGCACATAAGCACCAGTGACATCAGTAGCCAAAATTTTCAGATTCCCTGTGCAGAACGTATATCTGATAGCTGTTCAGTGCTATTTTCTCTTTACATTGATGAAAAAACACTTCTATCAGCCATCGGCATACGTAATGCGATAGGATCTCATCTGTTGATAAGGATACAAAAAGCCCGTAATGCTTTGTGATTTCCAAATGCTTCTTTAGGATAACTTAAAAAAACATGCCATTTCAATATTGTTAAGTTTTCCTTCATACCGGTACACATAGTATGATTCTTTACTGTCACAAAGTAAAAATTAGAATGTATAGCCGCTAAAAGTACAGCAAACTCACTGAATTTCTTTTTAATTCTAGTATACTACTTTAGTCCAAACAAACATATACCAAAACATAAAATTTGACATAAAACATGTGGCTTACAGGGTAATTTTTAATTATTCAACTAATTTTGAAAGAGCCGATTGCCATCTAATGAAGAAAAGCGAAACTTTTCTCACGATACCTTCATCTCCCTATAAGTGGATATCTTGAAGGTGTTTTTTATTTCTGATATAATCAGATAAAGGAGATGGGTAGTATGCTTGAAAAAATAAGATTTGGATTTCTTACATTTATAGGAACATTATGTGTTATATTCGGAGCTATGGCGTTACAGGAATCAAGCGGAGGAGAGGCTTTTCTTTATTTTGTAATTGGAATTCCATGTATAATCCCTTTAATAAGAGAACTCATCTGTATAAGTAGCGATAAAATAAAACGGATAGAACAAAAAAATGAAACTGATAAGTTTTATCAAAAGCTTTTTAATTCGTTAGGAGCTGAGACGATAGTACGCCATTGTAGAGAAATTAAAAATGGTGATAGTATTAAAATTACCAGTACTGATGTTAGCATTATGGATTTTTGCGTTGAAAAAGAAAGGTTTAAACTAAATAATCCGTTAAACAAATATGGTGCCATCGACGAATTAAGAGTATTCTCTGTATGGTTATATAATCAGATAAATTTGCCTGGATATGTTTTAAAACCAATGGAGGGATGCGCATCATTCTTACCAACTGGATTTAGAGAGAATGTAAGTGGAGGATACAGCTTTACATATGACAGTTACGACGGTGATGATATATATGGATACGAAATATGTTGCGAAGTGAAGACTGTTAGTGCACAACAAAATATTACTCTATAACAATAGTAAGCACAGAAAATCCGAACGCGAAATAGGAAAATCTTATGAGATAATAATCACAGCTCTTTGTGGATTGATGTCAATCACCTGTACCACAATAGTAAAATGATGCTAAACCAAATATTAAAATCTATGACTTAGTATTTTTTGCTTTCCCCATCACTCAGGAAATATGACATAAGCGGCAGGTTGCAAATTGACGCAAAGTTTTTTATAAAAGTGGTTCCACATGAAAAATTTATGTATTTTCGTTCAGATATTTTATCACGTACCAAATTCGATCAAATCTTCGGAACAATACTTATTTTTTAATATCTTGATCCAGTAGTTTGCCATTGGAAACATAAAATAGTAGGAGGAAAAATATATGATTGGTGTTTTAGGTGGACTATCACTTATAGTAGGTCTGTTTTCATTAATAGATACTAGTACTTCAACAAGTTTTTCAGTAACATATTTAGTAATTGGAATTGTTCTGCTTATTATATATTTCGCAAAAGAAATTATCCCTGAAACTAACTTTGGAAGAAAGAAGCTAATGAAGCTATCTTTTCAAACAAATACTACAGAAATCGGCTATAACCGAAGAGAACTAGAAAAGGAACTCAAAAAATTTATAACTGATAAGGGAAATCTTTGGTATTTATATACTGATTTTCACAATGGAATTTCAACACATTGTACCATATGGATTGAAAATGATTGGAATAATCATTACGATTTTACCTATAGAAATCATGGATATGATAATGTAAGCGCAACTTCTGCCAAAGAGATTTTTGAAGTATTAGCAGATGATATAAACTGCTTGTATAAACCAGAAATTCAAAAAAAATTACTAGGGACAGATTCTGCTGAATATCTGGTATACCCTAGTTTTGATGGAGATTATCACATTGTTCCAGGATCAAGTCGTTCATCATATGACTACATACTAAAAAATATAGCTATATATAGCCCTGCCTCGTGGAAATGCAGACAACAAGAAAGAGCAAATAAAATTTCTACCTCAAGTGCCACAAATACCCATTACAAGCAAACTTAATAATTTTTCTAAAAAAAGATGCAGTAAATAGAAGAAGCACGAAATGGACAACTTTTCGCACTCCCTCTATTTACTGCATTTCTCTTTTATATTTGTAGTATGTATTTCTCGATAAATCTAAAATTTCCAGGATCTCTTTATCCGACATATTTCCCTCAAAGTTTTTGCTCATCTTCCGGATCCGTTCTTTCATCTCTACAGATTTTCTCGTTATGATCGTTGCTCCGGCTGCACGTCCGATCTGCTTTCCATTCAGCCTAGCGGTCTCTATTCCCTCTCGTGTTCGTTGGTGAAGATCCTCCACTTCTTTCTGACTCTGTTCAAAAGCAAGCCTGATCTGCTCTTTTGCTAAAGACATTAAATATTTATTAATCCCCTCTAAGATATAATCGAGATTTGTACCTGTAAGCTCAATTACGCTATCCAAAGCCTTTTTGTAAGTGTCTGTGTTAATCTGTGGTTCCTTCAAAAAAATGAGCCTTACACCTTTGTTATATAACTTCTGATACGCTGCAAAACCTTCTTCTGCATTACCACTCAACCGACTAACAGAATCAAAGACTATCGTATCTCCACTTTTTACTATTGCAAATAGCTTAGTCCATTCTTTCCGATCAATAACAGTTCTTGTATATACCTCCCGTATAATCACAGCCATTGGATATATTGCAAGTATATTTCTAACCTGTCGTTCTATATTTTGCTTTGATGTGGAAACTCTACAATAACCATATATAGGCATTTTTCTCTCCTGTTTGTACTCATCTTAACCATCGGTAAAATCTATACTAAATATTTCAAGTCCAACTCACTTAAATATGTCCTTTTTAATACTTTTAGTATATACGTTTAAGTTAATACTTTCCACCACTTTAAACTATTTTATATTTTTTTCTACTCCTGCAGCCTTCTATAACAAAGCAGCGTTGCTTTGGCATCATCTAAACTATCTTTCTTGTTAAGTTCATATCCATAATAGGCTGCTGCGACACTTAATTTTTGCCATTTGTAATTCTGAAAAACTTCATCATATTCGCCATACACCTTCGCAAACTCAATCATTACATCATAAACTTTCTGATTGTCTTGGATTGTAAATCCGATCACCTCAAGGAACTCCAATAAAAATCTCACATTATAGGCAATTAAAATATTTGCCGACATCAAAATGCCCTTAACCTTTCCTGCAATCTCCCACAGCTCCGGTGCTTCTTCAACCATATTTGGCCTTATTGGATGAAATTTGTTCGCTTCGTTCCATTCTGAAATGAACCGAGGTTTCACATATGAATCTAAAAGAACATTTCCTTCACCATCAAGTAGCGAAATTTGCAATATCTCGTCACTCCCAGCATATAAACCAGTGGTCTTAATTGCACATACTACCTCTGAAGAATTTTTGACTTCTTGTACTTCTTGTATATGGCACAACTTCCAATACTCATATCTCGCAATCCTCTCTGCCCGTTCCTCTAAATACTTTTCTCTTTGTTCTTTATAACGTTCTCTACGTCTTTTATTTTTTTCTGCTCGAAGATTTTGTTTTATAACCGCAATGGTTTCTTGATCTGCTTCATATGTATCACTTATCAAAAAGTAGATTGCCGACGTCCGACAATACCTGTTTGTCCAGCGCCGCTCTCCTTCCGCTCCATCTTTAGGCAACCGTCCCATATTTAAAAGCTGATTGTATGTGAATTCACTGTCTTTAATTCGTACTTTCATATTCACCCTCCTGTTTAATTTACAAATTTGTCCGCAGCCTCCGGAAGCAAAGGGGGTTCCGGGGGACTATCCCCCGGAATTTTTTTAACTTCTGCAATAATGATCATCTAAAAAGGCATCTAACTGTTCTGTACTTAATGTCGTATTTATGCAGCACATCTCTGTGCACAGTTCTTCTATCTCTCTCATAATAGTTGCAAATGCACAGGCATTCCAAAGTCCATCTTCGAGATTATAATATTCTGTCGTCAATTTATGCAATTTTTCTATTACATCCCTTTGATCGGTGTATTTTGCCATCATGCCTCCTCCTCTCCCCATAAGATAAATTTTGTTGCTTTTTCAGCCTTACTCGATGCCGATACAATAAATTTTTTATCATTTCTCAGCACTTGCAACCAATTCTGTATATAAGCAGTCGAATTTCTGAAAGTTTTTGGTGTCTCGATTCCAGATACACTCATCAATGTTGCACTTCCGATCTCTGCAACAAGCTCTTCTTTACTGTAGTCTTGTGAGCCAAAAGAGGCTACGGAATTCACCCTGTTTAATCTGTTTTTATGTCCGGTACTGTGTGTCAACTCGTGAAACGTAGTTGAATAATATTCATTGATTAACTGATACTGTTCTTTAAGCGGAACGACCACTTTATCATCACTTGGACTATAATATGCTTTATTACTCTTACACTCTCTAAAGTTCAAATGTTCCCTTGTAATATAGTCTGTTATGATCTTATCCCCTGCTTCAATGGGTTCCATCTCACTATTAAGTTGTTCCGGTGGCAGTGGTTCCACACCTTCAACCTGTGAGATATGAAAGACGTTGTAATATCTCAACAGTGGGATCTTCTTAATTTCTTTTTCTCCGGTTTCTTCATTGGTTTCTACCTGTTCCAAAGTAAGCGTCCAATAAGAGGGTGTATCGAAATTTCTGGCTGTTGCATGTAAACTATTGATTAGAGTTTTGGGAGTTGACTCTAAAAACTCTAAAT